>Ga0070664_100000256_pt1 | contig 38287 bp, 33 predicted proteins | sample KBSC73metaG_FD_65863 | JGI IMG/M metagenome (GOLD analysis project Ga0070664, IMG submission 65863) | Corn rhizosphere microbial communities from Kellogg Biological Station, Michigan, USA - KBS C7-3 metaG | ecosystem: Host-associated > Plants > Roots > Rhizosphere > Soil ... | reverse complement strand
CTGAGCGGCACCATCGCGCGCTACCTCGCCCGCCAGTTCCTCGGCATCTTCGCGATCTGCTTCAGCGCGCTGTTCGCCATCTGGCTGCTACTCGACCTTCAGAACAACCTGAGCGACCTCCGCGGCGGCAAGCACCTGCTCGCCACCATGGGCGTCTTCTACGGCACCCGCCTGCCGTCGATCATCCTCCTGCTACTGCCCTACGCCCTGCTGCTCTAACTGCTCTACTGCCTCGGCAAGCTTTCCAAAACGCGGGAGATCCTCGCCATGATCCAGACCGGCCACGCGCTGCCGCGGGTGGTCGCGCCGCTGATCGCCGCCGGTTTTCTCTGCACCCTGCTCTGCGCCGGGCTGAACTACCACTGGGCGCCGATCGCCGAAGGCACCGGCGATGAAATCCTCCAGCAGGCGAAAGGCGTCCCGGTAGCCGAAGCCTCCGACGTCCTCTACCGCAACGCCGACAAGCGCCGGCTGTGGATGGTCGGTGCGTTCCCACCGGATTATGAAAAGGGAGCCCCCCTCCGCGACGTCGAGGTCACCACCTCCGGCAACGACGGGACGCTGCTCACCCGCATGGCCGCCAAGCGGGCGCGCTGGAACCGCCAGGACCGCACCTGGACCTTCGAGCAGGCGAGCACCGCGACCTTCAGCCCCGGCATGCCCCCGGTCTATGACGCGCCGAACGCCCCGGTCGTCCAGCACGGCTGGTCGGAAACACCCTGGCAGTTGATCAAACCCGGCCTGCCTCCGTCAAACCTCGGCATCCCCGATCTCAACGGCTGGCTCCAGACCAATGCCGGCAACGAAACCATGCTCAACCCGGCGCCCTACCTGACACAATGGCACTACCGCTGGGCCCTGCCCGCCGTCTGCCTGGTCACCGTGCTGCTGGCCGCCCCGCTCGGCATCCACTTCTCCCGCCGCGCCTCGTCCGGCGGCGTCGCGATGGCCGTCCTCCTCTGTGGCGGGCTGATGTTCCTCACCAATTTCGCGCTCAGTTTCGGCGAAGCCGGCTACCTTTCGCCCGCGCTCGCCGCCTGGCTGCCGGACCTGGTGTTCTCCCTGATCGGCCTCTATCTGTTCCAACGCCGGATCTCCGGCCGCCCGATCTACCAGACGCTGCGCCGGATGTTCCACGACGAATAACCCCACGCCCATGGCTCTCGCCGAATCCTGGCACCTGCGCGCCCGCGCGCGCGAATGCTCCGTCTCCGGCCAACCGTTCTCAGACGGCCAGGCGATCGTCACCGCGCTGTTCCCCGATCCGGAATCGAGCGGCTACCTGCGCCGGGACTTCTCGATCGATGCCTGGAACGACCGCGACGACCAAGCGGAGCCGCCGTTCTCGTTCTGGCGCGCCACCTACCAGGCGCCCGCCGCCGGGGCCGAAAAGCCCGCCGTGGTGGAGAAAGAAAGCGCCGAGGACCTGCTCAAGCGCCTGGTTGAGGAGGACGAACCCCACACCGAAAACGTCCGCTACATCCTCACCGTGATGCTGGAGCGCCAGAAGTTGCTGCGCGAAACCGATGCCCAGCGCACGGGCGACGGCATCCTCCGCGTCTACGAGCACCGCAAGACCGGCGAGATCTTCGTCATCAAGGACCCGGACATCCCGCTCGCGAATGTCGACCAGATCCAGGCCGAGATCATCCTGCTGCTGGAAAACGGCGGCCGCGCGCCATCGCCGGAACCGGAACCCATGCCGGAGCCGCCCCAGCCGGACGAACCGGAAACCACCGGCTGAGCGCGGCCATCACGCCAGGCGCCCGCCGAAGCCGGCCGCCCACAATCCCGCCACGATCTTCTCCTGCGCGGCCTCCATGCATGCGCGCTCGTCCTCCTCGGCATCCTCATGGCCGGCCAGGTGCAGCATCCCGTGCACGAGGTAGCGCAGCAGCTCGCGCCCGAGCGGCTCGCCGTATTCCTCCGCCTGGCGCCGCGCAACCTCCACCCCGATGACGATCTCGCCGTGGTGGAAGGTGATGACGTCGGTCGCCCCCTCGATGTCCATGAACTCGCGGTGGACCCGGTCGCTCGTCTCGTCGTCGACCATCGCCACCTCCACCGTCGCCAGCAGCTCCAGCGGCGATTCCTCGTGCGCCGCGTGCTCGAGCGCGAGCCGCGCCGCCTCGGCGGCCGCTTCCTCCAGCGCGGTCAGCCAGCCTTCCGGAATCCAGACCGCTTCCTGATGGTTGCCGACGATCACTTCGAGACTCATGGGGCGGAGATTGTTAGCAAAGCCGCCCCGTTCCGTCACGCGGCTTCTCCGGGCTTCATCGTGCGGCCGCCGCGCGTCGCGTCGCCGCGTTCGGCGAGCCCCAGCGTGCTCTTCGCCGGATCCGCCCGCCGCGCCGCGCCGGAGGCTTTCGCCTCGTCGTCCTTCGGATAGTCGATCCGGCTGTGAAGCATGCTGCGCAGCGTACCGGCGAAGCTCTCCTTCACCTTCGCCAGCTCGCGCATCGTCAGCGCGCACTCGTCGAGCTGCCCATCTGCGATCCGGCTCTGCACGATGTCCTCGATCAGCGCCCGGATCTTCGCCGGCGTCGGCTTGCGCAGCGTGCGCGACGCGCTCTCGACCGAGTCCGCCAGCGCGATGATCCCGCTCTCGACCGTCCGCGGTTTCGGCCCGGGATAGCGGAAATTCTTCTCATCCACGTGCGGCAGGTCCTCGCGGTTGCCCAGCCCCTTGTCGCACTTCTCCTGCTCCGCGCGCTTCTGCTCCTGCGCCTTGCGGTAGAAATAATACACCAGCGAATCGCCGTGGTGCTCCTGGATCGTATCGATGATCCGCGGGTTGAGCTTGTGCTTCACCGCCAGATCGACGCCGTCCTTGACGTGGGCGATGATGACCAGCGCGCTCATTGTCGGCGTCAGCGCGTCATGCGGGTTCTCCGAGCCCTCGTGCAGGTTCTCGATGAAATACTCCGGCTTCTTCAGCTTGCCGACGTCGTGGAAATAGGAACACACGCGGCAGAGCTGGGCGTTCGCCCCGATCGATTCCGCCGCCGCCTCCGCCAGCGAGGCCACCACCAGGCTGTGGTGGAACGTCCCCGGCGCCTCCAGCTGCATCCGGCGCAGCAGCTTGTGGTTCAGGTCGCTGAGCTCCAGCCAGCTGATCCCCGTCGTCACCCGGAACATCCCCTCGAACACCGGCAGCAGCCCGCTGATCCCCAGCGCCGTGACCAGCCCCGTGCCCACCGCCGCCAAGCCGACCAGCCCGAAGGTCTGCCAGCGATCCATCGCCTCGGAGCCGAACAATTCCAACCAATCCACCCGCCCCAGCACCAGCGCGACCAATAGCCCGGCCACCCCGCTGAATATCCCCGCGCGCAGCAGTTCCACCCGCTTGCGCACCTGGCGGGTCGCCAGCACCGCCGTAACGCCGCATACGAAGCTGAGCACCGTGTAAATCAGCCGGTCACCCGCGGGCACCAGCAAACCGCCGATCAAACTCGCGAACACCGCCGCGAACGTGCCCATCGGCCGGCCGAGCAGCACGCCCAGCAGCATCGGCGCCAGGGCGAACGGAACCAGCAGGAAACGCAGCGCCTCCGGGATCATCTGGTGCCGCGAAAGACCCATCACGGCCCACATCACGACCACGTGCCCCAACAGCGCGCCGAGGACCAGCACCACACGGCTGTTCCGGCGGCACGCCGCGTCATGCGACGAATGGAGCAGCGCCACCGCGGTCAGCGCGAACAACAGCCCGCACACCGCGCCCTTCACCGGCTCAAGCTCGAAGGCCGAGGTCGGCGAGGCCCGCATCACCAGCACCGCCGTGGCGACGACGAACATCGCATACAGCGAATACCGCACCCAGCGGCTCAGCTCCAGCGACTGCACCGCCGCGCTCTCCACATGGACGCGGCGCTTCTTGCCCGACGACAATCCTCGGCGGGCCAGTCGCCAACGTTTGATCGCATCGAGAATCGCCACGTCGCCGTTTCGCGTTTGGAAGTTTTGACAACGAAGGGCGCGTTTCCCGCGCCCTTCACCGAGAAACGGCTACTCCATCCCCCACCCCTTGGCAATCCTGCAAATCGCCCGCTGCGCCAATCTGTCGCACACCCGTGGACACCCGATTCCCGACCGCTCCCGGGTTGACAGCGGGACCTTCGCGCTTCGACAGTGTGTGCGAGTTATCACAAGACACATGATCCGAACCGCCCTCTCCGCCCTGTTTCTCGCGGCTCTCGCCACCGCCGCGGCGGACGAGCCGGCGCTCAAGCAGGCCGCCCTGCACGGACTGCTCGTCAGCGAGGGCACCACCGGCAAGCTCGCCGGCACCTCCCCGCGGATGAACGCAACGGTGGTCAAAACCGATGGCGGGTTCGAACTCGGATTCAACCAGGACGTCGGTCCCCAGATGGGCCGGGCGACCGAGGAGGTCCGCAAGTTCCTCGCCGTCCGCCACCCGGACAAGCTGCCCGCCGGCTGTCGGATCGAGCTCGCCTTCTCCGAACCCTATTCGCCGAAGGACGGCCCGTCCGCCGCCGTCGCCTGCTCGCTGCTCGCCGAATCGATTCTCACCGGCCGGGGGCTCGACGACCTGTTCGCCGTCACCGGCGACATGACCGCCGAAGGCAAGGTCCGCCCGATCGGCGGCGTCCCGGCGAAACTCCGCGGCGCCACCAAGAGCCGCTGCCCGATCGTCGCCGTGCCCGCCGCCAACGAGCAGGCCGTCGCCGACACCGCCATCATCGACGGCCTCAAGCCGCTCTATCAGATCCAGATCTGCACGATCGCCACCTTCGACGACGCCCTGAAACTCGCCTCGAAAACGCGCGAACCGGCGGTCCAGCAGGCGCTCGACGACTTCGCCGCCGTCCAGCAGGCGCTCGCCCGCAACGAAGCCTTCGTCTTCAACCCGAAACTCCAGGAAAAACTGCGCGCCGTGCTGCAAACGCTGCCGAACCACGCGTCCGCCAAATTCCTGCTGCTCCACGGCCTGCGCCAGGCGCCGGACCGGCTCTCGCTCGCCGGCTCCGTCCTCGCCATCGGCCAGGCCGACCAGGCACTCGCCGGCATGCTCCACAACCAGAGCTGGCTCGAATCCGGCGGCAACGACGACGTCCTGTTCAAGTTCATCGGAGAAATGGAGCGCCTCCGCACCAAGCTCGACAAACGCACCGTCGGCTACGGCGACGCCTACCGCGAACTCGCCCTCTACATCAAATCGATCCGCACACGCCGCCTGCTGACCGAGGAGATGCGCGGCGAGCTGCGCGCCGCCGTCCAACGCGTCGAATCAAAACGCGACGCCCTGATGGCCGAACCGGAAATCCGCGAGGAGCTGATGTTGGAATAACCGCCCGCAAGGCGCCCCCCTTCCGCTTGCCCCTTCAGGCGCCAGCGGCTTTAGTCACCGCGATGCCTGTCCGACTTTTCCCGATGACCTGGCTCGCCGTTTTGGCCGGCCTCTTCGTCCCGGCCGCCTCGGCCGCCGAGCATCTGTCCAAGCCGCAGTTCCAGCTCCAGGCCGAATCTTTCTCGGCCCAGGAGGCCGCCCGCGGGCTGACCAGCATCGCCGAACGCCTGCAATTCCGTATCCACGAGCAGCCGTTCCTGCTCATCGCCACGATCCTCTTCGTACTGGCGATCGTGCACACCTTCCTCGCCGTGCCGATCACCCGGCTCGCCCACCGGATCGAGCACGAGCATGACGCGAAACTCGCACGCGACCCCGGAACCCACGCGCTACCTGAAGCCCACCGCCCGGTCTCCTTCACCGCCACCCTGCTGCATTTCCTCGGCGAGGTGGAGGCGATCTTCGGCATCTGGGCCGGTGTGCTGCTGGCCACCCTGACCGGCTTCCACGGGCTAGACGCGATGAAAGCCTATTTGGCGAACATCAATTTCACCGAGCCGCTGTTCGTCGTCGTCATCATGGCGCTGGCTTCCACCCGCCCGGTGCTCAGTTTCGCCGAAGGCTGCCTGCGGCTGTTCGCCCGTCTCGGCAAGGAATCGCCCGCCGCTTGGTGGCTCGCCATCCTGATCGTCGCCCCGCTCCTCGGCTCGTTCATCACCGAGCCCGGAGCCATGACCATCGCTGCCATGCTGCTGGCGCGGAAATTCTACCGCCTCAAGCCCTCGCCGCGCTTCGCCTATGGCACCCTCGGTCTGCTGTTCGTCAACATCTCCATCGGCGGCGTGCTGACGAACTTCGCCGCCCCGCCGGTCCTGATGGTGGCGAAAAAGTGGGACCTCAGCAGCGCCCACATGTTCGTGCACTACGGGGACAAGGCGATCGTCGCGATCCTGCTTTCCACCGTCGCCTACTTCCTGATCTTCCGCCGCGAGCTGCAGGCGCTCGCCGCCCAGGTTCCGGACCGCGACGGCGATGGCGTCGCCGACTGGTCGCAGCACCGCAATCCGGTCCCGTGGTTCGTCTCGGCGATCCATCTGCTGTTCATGGCGTTCACCGTGTTCTTCGCCCATGATCCCGCGCTCTTCATCGGCGGTTTCCTGGTCTTCCTCGCCTTCTCGAAAGCCACGCGCCACCACCAGAACCCGGTCTCCCTGCGCGGTCCGATTCTCGTCGGTTTCTTCCTCGCCGGTCTGGTCGTCCACGGCGGACTCCAGGGCTGGTGGCTGCAACCGATCCTCGCCAGCCTCGGCGAATGGCCGCTGTTCGCCGGCGCTGCCACGCTCACCTCGTTCAACGACAACGCCGCCATCACCTACCTTGCCAGCCAGGTCGACGGCCTTTCGCCCGCCTTGAAATACGCCGTGCTCGCCGGCGCGGTCACCGGCGGCGGCCTGACCGTCATCGCCAACGCGCCGAACCCGGCCGGCCAGACTCTGCTCGCCCGCTTCTTCGGCGAAGGCGTCTCGCCGCTGCGGCTCTTCTTCGCCGCCCTGCTTCCCACCCTGGTCGCCGCCGCCTGCTTCATGCTGATGCCGGACAAGGCCGCGCACCAGAACGGCGGCTCACCGCCTTCGCTGAAAACTGAAAACTGAAAACTCCCCGCTTCCTCCCATGTTCACCGGCCTCGTCGAATCCACCGCCCGCGTCGTCTCGCTCGAATCCCGCGGCGAGCAAGCACGCCTCACCCTTGAACTCCCGTTCCAGGCCGAACTCGCCCTCGGCGATTCCGTCGCGGTGAACGGCTGCTGCCTCACCGTCGCCGAACTCGCCCCCGCCGGCACCGGTTTCGACCTGCTCATGCAAACGCTCGCCGTCACCTCGCTCGGCGCGCTGGACACCGGTTCGATCGTCAACGTCGAGCGCGCGATGGCCGCCACCGCCCGCTTCGGCGGACACTTCGTCCAAGGCCACGTCGACGCCACCGGCGTGATCACCGCGCTCGAACCGCACGGCCAGGACCACCGCTTCGAAGTCTCGCTGCCGCCGGAAATCCACCGCCTCTGCATCGACAAAGGCTCGCTCTGTGTCGACGGCATCTCGCTCACCATCGCCGAGCTCAAGGACAACGGCGCCGTGTTCTGGATCACCCCCCATACCTACGCGGAAACCCACCTCCACGCCGCCCGCGTCGGCCAGGAAGTGAACCTCGAGGCCGACCTGCTCGCGAAGTACGTCGATCGCCTGATGCTCAACCGCTGAGCCCCCTTCCGCGTGGCTGCCGCGGCTCGCGGCAGGCCGTGACGGCGGCGTCCCGCCGCAACGCCACCCGCCGGCCCCCGCTCCCCCCGGCTTCCCTCCCCTCATCTTCCGCCCCAACGGGGTGTCCGGTGATAGCCCCGGATGACAACCCGGGGGCCCCGGCGCGAAAAGAAATGGAGCCCTGAAGGGGCGACCCCATCCGCGCCCCCGTTCACGAAAGCCCGCACTCGTCGTAAAAATCCCGCAACGTCTTCGGCGGGAGTTGCCCCGCAAGTTGGACCGGAAATATCCGGTCGGCGCTGGGCTTCTGGGATTTCCCGGAGGCCCTTCGCATTTCACCAATGGAGCGCCTCCGGCGCGAAGTTGAAAAGGTCCGTGAGTGGTTGGTAATTGTGATGCTGGCGCTGCATCTCCCGCCATACGGTCTGATGTCCAACCTTGAGCAACTCATCCCGCCGCAAATCAAGAGCGGATTGGGCAGCACCAGCGGCTTTTTCTTCTACATACTCCCTCAGCCGGGCTCGATAGGTGCCAAATGCGGTGCGGCGGGCATCAACCAGGTAATCCCGGTCATTCAGGCGCAGCACCTCGATGGTGTAATTCACCCGGATCACATCCGTTGCGGACAGACCTTGCATGGGGAGGAATGCGAAGGTGTTGAGCAGATCGAGAAAAAGAAACTGAAGCGGATTCTCCACGCGCGGATTGATCAATGCGTGTGCGCCTACCTGCGGCGATGTGACAGCGCCCCCCCTGGCCCTGCTGACATCGATCAACTGGAGAGGATTCCCGGCAAGCACGGCGAAGCGACTGTTTTTGGGGCCATTGCACGGACCGCAGGCATACAAGTAGTTGTCCCAGGAGAACACAGCTTCCGGGTACAGGTCCTTGGGCGCAATGTGCTCGACTTCATCCGCCACCGAATCCTCGCAATATCCACAACGCCGGGCACCTTGGCACATGCGGGTCAAAATCGTCTTCACATGAGAAAATGTCTCGTTCTGCCGGGTATTCCTGGAGCTGAACCGGTCTTTTCCCGCCTGTACGCGATCCGCATAGTTCGGGAGATTATCTATCTCGGCCTGCCAGGACTGAAGACTATGGGAAAAACGAGCGTCAAGAGCCAGGACAGGAAGCTGGATCATGGGAAAGAAACGATAGAGTTCACATTGAAGCCGGGAAAAGCGCCTGAAGCGCTGCCCTTTCTTTCTGTTCCCCTGAGGTCAGCTTGGCGGAAAGAGCTTTCTGATTAAGTTCCGCAAGGCGCATCTGCTTCTGCTTGGCAGACTCCGAGCGACTGACATCACCGCCGAAGAGATCCGTGCCGTAGGCATCCAGTACGCTACCGAAAATCAATCGCTCCTTCTCGATCCCATCCACCATGCGAGCCGTCTCATTGGAACCCGGAGTTGGCAGGCGGAAAATGGATCCCTTCTCTGCCGCGTGACAAACCAAGGGGCTGTGAGTCGTGACGATGAACTGCACCTTCGGAAAGTGTTTGGTAAGCCAGAAGCCGATGCGGCGCTGCCAGGTGGGGTGCAAGTGTGCGTCGATTTCATCGATCATCACGACACCGGTGTGTTTCACCGTGATGGAGCCGTCGGGGACTTTGTCAAAAATCGCGGAAGCTGGCCACAGTTGCGCCATTTGCCGGAGCAACTCAAACGTGAGACTCAGGATGGAACGGAATCCATCTCCAAGATGATTGACCGGAACTTCTGCGCCGTTCCCATCCAAAAAACGCACGCGCTTGGAGTCAACGTTGTCAAACTTGACCCCGTGCGGAAGAAATCCTTCTTGATTGATGAACTCCCGAATCCCTTCCAGCAACTCGCCGCTGCGCGAATTTTTGTCCAGCTCCTCAAATCGGAGCTGGCTCAGCCAAGCCAAGCATTCGGTAAGAGCCACATCTTCTCCAAAGACCGAAAGATGGCGGGCCAGACGCGGGTGTGAGTAGAATAGTTTCTCGGCATCCTTGTCACCACCCGTGAAACGGCGAAACGGCCCAAATGAAGCTGCGAACCATCCCTGTTTGTCGCTCCAGACATGCCGCTCAGGAGCAGACCTACTGAACTTGATCGGATTGAGTTCCGTGAACCGCGATACACGGCGAAACTCAACTCCAACGCCCAAATAATAATTGGACATTTTTTTCCCTTTCCCCGCCCAACTGTCATCCGAATGGTCTTGAACCGCCACTGTCACATTTCCAGCAACGATTCCGCTTCGAAGCCATGCGCTCCAATCCTGCCGCAGCGCTTCCGCATTTTTTTGACCGACTAATGCAAGCGCTACCGCCCTCAAAACCGTTGATTTCCCGGCACCATTGTCGCCAATGATGACGTGCCAACCCGCCCTCGAACCGTTTTTCGACGGCGACCGCCATTCAAGACTGGTGATGGCCCTGATGTTTTTAATTTCGAAAGAGTCGATGTGCATGACGTGGAAATTCGATCAGTTGGCACCTTGCGCCATTCGCTTGTTGTTTTATCCAGCTAAGCCGCTGATCGGTAAAGTTCGTTCTCGATCTCACGCAACGCAGTAAGGCATTCGAATTCCCCCCCGAAGATCGAAATGATCTCGTGCGGAGTTCCGATTCCCCGGAACGGATAGACCTTGAGAATGTCCAGAGAGTCGACGCTGGAGATGCCGGCGTCAGCGTATTTCTGCAGCAGGGCGTCGAGGACGGCGCGGGCCTTCTCGCCGTGCTTCGCGAAGACGTCCCGTTTTTTGACCTCTTCGGCGCGTTCCTTGCGGGTGCGCGGCGGCCGGTCGTAGGCGACGTGGCAGACGAGAGCGAAGGCGTCGTAATCGCGCCCGACTTGCTCGGCGAGTTCGTCGAGGAACACGCCTTGGACGGCGAGCGCCTCCAAAATGACCTGCTTCCGCTCCGCGTTGTTCCAGACGGTCAGGAAGTCATCGAGTGAGGCGAAGTTCTTCAGGACGGTCTTCCGCGAATAATCCTTGAGGGATTCGGTGATGAGCTTGCCGTCGGCACCGAGATACTGGACGCGCTCGGTGGCGACGGACACCGCCACGTCATCGACGTAGTAGCGGCGGGGCGTGTCTTCGCCGAGAGACCAGCTGGCGAGCGGTTCCTCGTCGACCGGGTATTTCATCGGTTCCCTAGCGGCTCGACTCCGACCCGGAAGACACTCCCCGGCTGAAAGCCCCCGCTCCCGGCACGGCTCCGGGCAGCCGGAAATGGCGGCCGGGATGCCGGGGCGGTGCTTCGGGGAGCCGGAAACATTAGCCGGAGCGTCCGGCGGCGGTTTCCCGGAGCCCGCAACCCCGGCCGGAGGCTCCGGACGGTCTTCCGCGGAGCAAAAAAGGTCGGCCGGAGGCTCCGACCGAGGTTGCGGGGAGCTGGCAGGGTCGGCCGGAGGCTCCGGGCGCGGTTGCCGGGAGCGAAAAAAGGGAGCCGGAGGCTCCGGGCGGCGCTTCCGGGAGCCCGGAGGAGGGGCCGGGCGCTCCGGCTGACCTTTCCGGGAGCGAAAAATGGCCGCCGGAGCGTCCGGCGGCCATCGGCGTGCGCCCGGCAAAGGAGTCGGGCACGGGGACGGGAGGAAACGGTTCAGGGAACGACCGCCGCCACCTCGGGGGCGGTGGCGCTTTCCCCGCCACGGGCATTCCGGGCGGAGACGCGGATCCTGAGGGCCTGACCGGAGGCGAGCCCGGTGAAGGCGGCCTCGCTTTCGGTCACCAGCCGCTCGACCACGGTCTCGCCGGTGGCCGCATGGGCCAACACGATGCGGTAGCTCTCGGCCCGGCGGGAGTTGTCCCAATCGACGAACAACAAGCCGCTCCCCGCGGCCCCCGGAGTGACGACGAGGTGCTCCGGCACTTCGGGCGTCTCGGGATCGCCGGGCCGGTCGAAACCGAAGGCATACCAGCGTTCGTCGTCGCGACCGAGGAACTGCGCGAGTTCCTCGCGCAGGAGGCTGAGGCGCTTGCGGGCGCTGCGGAGGCCGGCGTCATATTGGTTCTTGGCGGCACCGGCGGAGACATTGCTTTGGTTGCTGACGGCGGCGGCGGTGTTGATCGTCTGCACGGCGGCGTCGCAAGCGGCGGCCGTCGCGCCGATCCCCGCTCCGAGATCGGGAATCTCGTGCGAGGGATTCGCCTGGAAGTAGGCGCGGAGGTTCTGGAGCACGACGAGGGGATTGTCCGGAATGGCGAGCGATCCCCCGCTGAACCCGGCGGCCTGCCACGCGGTGTTCCACTGGCCGCCGAGACGGAGTTTGAGGAGGTTGACGCAGGCGCCGGCCAGAGCACGGCCCTTGTCCTTGGCGCTGCGGAAACCGGCGGTCATTTGGACCTTGTAGGTCTTCGCGTTGTTCCACTTCGCTTTCAGCCCCGGCGCGGCGGCGGTGCCGGTCAGGGCCTCCAGCTCCAGGCGGAGCACGGCTTCGGTGTTGTGTTTCAAGCCAACGGACACGCCGTGGTCGCGCGCGCCGGTGGCCGCATCTTCGAACAGTTGGACGAGGGAGTCGTAGGACTCGGGGATTTGTTGAGTCGCCATAGCGAGGCGGCGACTATTGTTAGATCATCCGGCATTTCAACCACGCCGGATGTCATGTCCGAATATGGGACACGATTTATCAACAACCCCACCCGCCTGATCTCCCTCAATGCGGCGCCAGCAAGGTGAACGGCCACCACGGCAGGTTCCGCGTCAGGGCGAAGGCCGCGGCGAGGGCGAACAACAGCCAAAGCAAACGCGGCGGCACACCGGGCACGGGTCGGCCGCGCCACTCGGCCGCCACCGCCGCCGCGAGCCAACCGGCGGCGTGGAGCCCGCACAGCACGACCAGCGGGTTGGCCGCCAGCGCGCCGGCGAGGTCGCCGTGCAACAGCCGGCCGACGCAGCGCGTGCCGCCGCAGCCGGGGCAGTTCCAGCCGGTCCAGCGGCGGAGTAGGCACGGCGGCAAGAGCGGCGGCAGCCAGGACCACGCGGCGCGCAGGACGAGCAGACCGGCGGCGCACGCCAGCACGGTCCACGTCCAAAAACGCCGCCGCATCGCCGCGCGGATCACTTCTGCGATTCCTTCAGCCGCTGCTGGAGCTCGAGCTGCTTGTTGAACGACTCGCGCACTTCGGGCGGCAGGAAATCCATCCGCTCGATCCGCTCCGGCGTCAGCGATTGCATGTAAAAGCCGAGCGCCATCATCGCGATCGCCGCCAGCAGGCCGAGATAGCCGGTGATCACCCCCGCCTTGGCCATGCCTTTGCCCCCAGAGCGCGACGGATCGGCCTTCGCCCGGCCCAGCGCCACGTGGCCGAGCACGACCGCCACCAGAGCGAGCGGAGCGCTCAGGCACCACAGGCACCAGGTCACCAGCGACAGAATCCCGCACACCAACGAGGCGATCGCCAAGCCCTGCGACGGCGGACCTGTCACGACCACAGGCACCGGCGCGGCGTACGGTGCCGCCGGCGCGGTTGGAGTTTCGGACGACGGCCGTTCGGCGGGCGGCGCGATCAGCGCCTGCAACTCGGCGACCTGCCCGGCCGGCTGCCAGTCGGCCATGCCCTCACGCCAGACCAGATCCGTCGGCGAGATGTCACCGGAGGCGAGCTTCGACTGCATTTCCGCCGAACCGATCGGTCCGAGCTGGGCACCGTTTTTCGAGTAATACCACTGCATGGGAAAAAGGAGTTAGATGGCGATGCCGCCGTGCGGGTGCGAGGACGCGCTCGTCACGAACGCCAGAACCAGGGCGATCACCGCCAGCGCGGTCAGCCCGATCCAGACGTAGCCGAGGATCAGGCCGGCAAGGGCCATGCCGCGCCCTTGCATGCCCGGGGCGTTTCTGATCCGCGAAAGCGCCATATGGCCGCAGATTACCGCCGGGATCCCGCCCAGCGCGCAGAAATAGCACAAGGTCGCGCCGACGATGCCGCAGACCAGACTGGCGATGGCCAGCCCGGAGGTGGGGGCCGCCGTTCCGAGCGCCGCCGGGAGCGCGCCCCCCGACAGCTCCGGCACCTGGGCGAGCGGCAGCCAACACGGGAAGCCTTCACGCCAGATCATGGTATCCGCCTTCACCGCGCCCGATGCGATCGCCTGACGGATCCCCGCGTCGTCCACGGGTCCGTGCTGCTGTCCGTTTTCACCGTAGAACCAATGAGTCATCGCCTGTTGGAATGCGGACGGGAGCATCCTCCGCTTCCAACAGGCGCGCAATCTCCAAAATCCCCCGGCCGGCCGGGCGATGCCTCACTTGTCTTCGATCTCGTTTTCGAAATCCGCCTTCCGCCCGGTCTGGCGGCCGACCATCACCAGCAGCACGCCGCCGGTCATCAGTCCGACTAGGAAGATCCCCCAGAACGCGGGCCTGGCGAAACCGGGCAAATCGACGTTCATGCCGAACAAGCCGCCGAGCGCGACGAGCGGCAGGAAAAACCCCGCCAGCAGGTTCAGACGGAATGCAATGCGGTTGAGCCGCGCCGCGGCCAGCGCTTGCTCCTCCGCTCGCTCCGCCTGCCAGAATTGCAGGGTCACACGTGCATCGGCATGAAGCAGGTCAGCCGCGCGCTCGATTTCCCGGGCGCGGTCGCGCAGGCCGCGGATCGCCCGGTCGTCCGCATCGATCGCCAGCACCTGCTCGAGCGCGGCCACCAGGTTCCGCGAGGTGCGGGCGAGCGGCCCGGAATGCCGGAGGATGCCGAAAATCTCCGCCGCGGTGTCCGCCTCGTCGATCACCTCCTCGTGGCCGTCGATCGCCCGCTCGTAGCGGTCGAGCAGCGCGTCCAGCTCGCCAAGCCCCGCCTTGCCCGACGGCCCGATCCACCGCAGGTCGCGGCGTTTCCAGAAAAACAAGGCCTCGCGCTCCGGCACGCCCGGTCGCGGCACGTCGTGGGCGACCAGCAGCAGCTCGCCGTCGCCCTCGATGCACCGCTGGTGGCCCGGCCGCGCGCTCAACTGTTCGAGCAGTTCCGGTTCGATCCCGAAATGGGCGGGCAGATAGGAAGTTTCCAGCTGGGGCATGCCCCATCATGCAGCAGCTTCCGGCGACGAAAAGGGGGAATCCGCGCCGCACATCCGGCTTGTCGCGGCGGCCCGCACGCACGAGAGTTCGCCCGCCGTGGCCGCCCCGCCGGACCGGCCGCCTCACCACCCCACCCCATGATCGCCCGCTGGCTCGCGTTGTTGCTCGCGCTCGTCTTTGCCGTCCCCTCGCCGGCACAGGAACAGGACAATGAGGAGGACGACGTGCCGGCGCCCCGCGCCACCGTGCACCTCTCGCATCAGGACGCCGTGGTGCGCCTGTACGAACCGGACGAATCGCCACCCAAGGCCATCGTCATCTTCGGCTCCGGCGACGGCGGCTGGTCACCGTGGGAGGACTCGATCGCCCGCTGGCTGCGCGACGAAAACGCCTACGTCGTCGGCTTCGATTTCCACGAATACTCCACGAAGGACTACAACCTCGACACCCTCAGTCGCGACATGGCCGCGCTGGCGAAGGACGCCGTGTCGCGCTGCCAAGGCGAGAACGCCCCGGTCATCTACGCCGGCTGGAGCATGGGCGCGGTGCAGGCCGTCGCCGCCGCCAGCGCGAACCGCCCGCCGCACCTCGCCGGCGTGATCCTGCTGAGCGCCGACAGCCGCGGCCGCTACGGCCTGCGTCCGAGCGACGAGCTCGGCGTGACGCCCGAGGGCCCCGGCACCTTCGGCTTGAACCAGTTCAACTCCGCCATCCAGGACCTGCGGATCGCGCAGTTCCACGGTGGAGCCGACTTCATGGCCTCGGCCGCGTGGATCCAGTCACTCGCCTCGCCCCACGCGCTCTATGTCGTGCCCGGTGCCAACCACGGCTTCGACGGCCCGGACGATTCGTTCAAGGACTGGATCGTCCGCGGCATGAACTGGGTGCTCGGCGACGATTCCGCCGCCGCACCGCCGCCGCACCTTGAACTACCATGGGGGCTCTCGCCGCTGTGGCCGGCCGCCGCGCTGTCGATCGCCCTTGCCGGCTTCTTCCTCTTCTCCCGCCGCCACTCGATCCGGGTGCTGGTCGCCGCGGTGCTCGTCATGGGGATCGCCGACCTGCTGGAGGCGATGTTCGCCAAGCCGCCGTCGGTCCTCGCGTGGATGGAAAACTGGGAGCCTCTGGGCATCGTCGAGAACAGCCGGATGCTGCTGCTCGTCTCCGGCATCGCCCTGCTCGCCCTCGCCCGCGGCCTGAGCCGCCGCAAACGCGTCGCCTGGATCCTCACCCTCGCGATTCTCTTCGCCTCCGGGGTGCTCCACCTCACCCGGGCGTTCGACTGGCACCACGCGCTCGCCGCCGCCGTGCTGATCGTGCCGCTCGTCCGCTGGCGGAAGGAATTCATCGCCCGCTCGGACGCCTCGTCGCTCCGCGTCGCCGCCGGCGTCGCCGCGTTGATCGCGCTCGGGTTGTTCACTTACGGCGCCATGGGCCTGCGCCAGCACAGCGAGCGCGGCCACTTTGGCGTCGCCCTGACCTGGAAGGACTGCGCCGCCGGCTCCGCCTCCGCCTTGATCTGGCAAAAATCCGAATACGACCACGATGGCAGCCGCGAGGTCCGCAGTTTCCTCCGCACGGTCCGCCTCGGCAGTCTGGTCGGCTCGCTGGTCGTGCTCGGCCTGATGCTGCGCCCGGTGCTCCACCGGCGGATCGCCCACGCCACCAACGAGCAGCGCGAGAAGGTCGCCTGCCGGATCGCCAACCATGGGCGCGATCCGATGGATTCCTTCGCGCTGCTGCCGGACAAATACTACTTCTTCTCGGACGATCACCGCAGCGTGATCGCCTACGCCCTATGGCGCGATTTCGCCGTGGCCCTCGCCGACCCGATCGGCCCCGAAGACGACAAGGCCGCCGCCGTCCGCCAGTTCGTCCGCTTCTGCAAGCGCCAGGACTGGACGCCGGTCTTCTACTGCTGCCACGTCAGCCACCGCGCGCTCTACGAAGCGGCCGGACTGGTCACCTTCAAGGTCGGCGAGGACGCCCGCCTGCCGCTCGATTCCTTCAACCTCCAGGGCGGCAAATTCCAGAACCTGCGCACCGCCGGCAACCGCGCCCGCAAGGAGAACATGACCTTCCTGTGGTATGACGGCACGCCCGCCCCCGACCACGGCATCGAGGCGCAGCTCAAGCTGATCTCCGACCAGTGGCTCGCCGCCAAGCACGGCGGCGAGATGACCTTCGACCTCGGTGCGTTCAACCTCGACGATGTCCGCAAGCACGGCCTCGGTCTCGTCCGCAACGCCGAGGGCCGCGTCGAGGCCTTCGCCACCTGGCTGAGCTACGACGGCGGCCGCGGCCGCGTGCTCGACCTGATGCGCGGCGGTGAAGAAGCGCGCAACGGCGGACTGATGGACTTCCTCATCCTCGAGTGCATCTCCCGCTTCCGCGAACAGGGCGTCACCGAGGTCAGCCTCGGCAACGCGCCGCTGGCCGACGTCCGGGCCGAGGGCGACGGCGAACCGAACCGGCAGGAACGCGCCACCCGTTTCCTGTTCGAGAACTTCGACCGCTTCTACGGCTACAAGTCGCTGTTCCGCTTCAAACGCAAATACCACCCGGACTGGCAAGGCCGCTACCTCGCCTATCCGCCCGGCACCCCGCTGCCGATGCTCGGACTGGCGATCACCGGCGTGCACCTGCCCGACGGCTTCCGCGCTCTGATCAAGAGCTGAAGACGGCGGCCCGCCGCGGGCGATTGGATCAAGACGACCGCTTCGCCAGCGCCTTCCGCCCGAACAACACGAGCGGCATCCCGACCGCCCAGGAAAGCAGCAGCACCAGCGGCCAGCAGCGGACATTCACCTCCGGCGCGGGTCCGGCGCGCAGCGTCCGGAAATATTCCAGCGTGGCGGCCTCCAGCGCGGCCGCGTCCTCGCCCTCTCCGGCCACGACGCGGACCCCGCCGACCGCATTCCGATAGTGCCAGAACAACTGCGCCACGTGCTCGTCCAGCACCGTCGCCGCGATGCCGCGGGATTCCAGAAAGGCGCGGAACAGATAGGCGTCTTCCGGCGCGTCGAAACGGGCGAGGGTCTGCATGGAGCATGAGATTACATCCTCCACCGTCCCGTGGCAGGCGGAATTTTCGCCCGGTCCGACAGGGCGGATCTTCGCAGAAACTCGCCGTTTTCCGGGTGGACTTCCCCTGCCGCGCTCTCCGCTTGCCCTCGCCCGCCGAGTTTCGGATAACCCGGCCGCGCACTCCCCCGCACTCCCGACCATGAGCCAACCCCTTACTCTCCTCGTCCTCGCCGCCGGCATGGGCAGCCGCTACGGCGGTCTCAAGCAAATGGACCCGATGGGCCCGAACGGCGAAACCGTCCTCGACTACTCGGTCTATGACGCCATCCGCGCCGGCTTCAACCGCGTGTGCTTCATCATCCGCGAGGACTTCGCCGACGCGTTCAAGCAGGGAGTCGGCGCCCGCTTCGCCGGCAAGATCGAGGTCGACTACGTGTTCCAGAAGCTCGACGATCTCCCGGAAGGCTACACCGTTCCCGAAGGCCGCGTGAAACCGTGGGGCACCGCCCATGCCGTGCGCGCCGCCCGCAACGCGGTGAAAGGCCCGTTCGCCGTGATCAACGCCGACGACTTCTACGGCCACGACGCCTACCTCCGCGCCGCCGAATTCCTCCGCGGCCTGAAGGAGGGCGAAACCGCCGCCACCGCCATGGTCGGCTACCCGCTGGAAAACACGCTCTCCGACCACGGCCACGTCAACCGCGGCATCTGCCAGACCGACGCCGGCGGATTCCTCACCAACGTCGAGGAGTTCCTCAACATCGAACGCGAGGCCGACGGCGTCGTCCGCGGCACCGCTCTCGACGGCCAGCGCCACGCGGTCACCGACGGCACGCCGGTTTCGATGAACTTCTGGGCCTTCGCCCCGGCGTTCTTCGCCCAGCTTGAAGAAGGCTTCACCCGCTTCCTCGCCGAAGCCGGCGAACAGCAGAAGTCCGAGTGCTACATCCCGACCATCGTCGACCAGCTGATCCACGCCGGCTACGCCAGCTGCGCGGTGCTGAAAACCACCAGCACCTGGTTCGGCGTGACCTACCCGGACGACAAGCCCTTCGTCGTCGAGTCGATCGCCAAGCTCATCGCCGCGGGCGAATACCCGGCGACGCTCGCCTGAGCCGCCGTCCGCGCCTGTATTGCGAAAGCCGCCCCACGCCCCGTGGAGCGGCTTTCTTTCGGGCAAATTGCCCATGCGCGCGACCGAATCCGCGGTTGGCTCGGCCCGCGCATCCGGCTAGTTTGGCCGCGCCGCATGACCGATCCAAGCGCCGCCCCCCCGAAGCCGTCCTCCTTCCTCAAGCCGCTGCTCTGGATGGCGCTCCTGCTCCTCGGCGGCTGGGCGATCTGGAAATGGGGCCTGCCCGCGCTCGCCGCGATGCAGAAACAGGAGACACCGGGCGGCGGACACCGCGCCGGGGGACCGGTGCCGGTGAGCGTCGCCCCCGTGACCCGCGGCGGATTCGAGGAATGGGCGACCGTTTCCGGCACCGTCACCCCGCTCAACCTCGTCACCGTGCGCAGCCGCGTCGACGGCGAGCTCGTCCGCCTGCACTTCCAGGAAGGCCAGATGGTCCAGGCCGGCGAGCTGCTCGCCGAGATCGACCCCCGGCCGTTCCAAGTCGAACTCGACAAGGCGAAAAGCCAGCAGGCGAAGGACCAGGCCTTGTTGGAGAACGCCCGCACCGACCTCGCCCGCTACGCCGCCCTGCTCGCCCAGGACTCGATCGCGAAACAGGAGGTCGACACCCAGGCGTCGCTCGTCCGTCAGTACGAAGCCGCGCTCGCCGCCGACGCCAGCGCCGTCGCCTCCGCCCAGCTCCAGCTCGACTACACCCGCATCACCGCGCCGCTCACCGGCCGTGTCGGCCTGCGCCAGGTCGATCCCGGCAACCTCGTCCGCGCCTCCGACGCCAATGGCCTGGTGACGATCACCCAAATGGACCCGATCGGCCTCGTCTTCGCCGTGCCGCAGGAACGGATCGGCGCGATCCGCGGCCGCGCGGGCGAAGGCGAACCGGTGCCGGTCGAGGCCCTCGCCGCCGACCAGGCCAGCGTCGCCGCCCGCGGCAAGCTGCTGACGACCGACAACCAGATCGACCTCGCCTCCGGCACGCTGAAGATGAAGGCGGAGTTTCCCAACGCCGACGGCCGGTTGTTCCCCAACCAGTTCGTCACCGTGCGCGTGCGGGTGAACCGGATCGCCGACGCCGTTTCCATCCCGGCCGCCGCCGTCCAACAGGGGTCGAAAGGTCCGTTCGTCTACGTCGCCAACGCCGACTCCACCGCCAGCCTCAAGCCCGTCCGCACCGGCCCGACCCACCTTGACCGCACGCAGATCCTCGATGGCCTGAGCGCGGGCGAATCCGTCATCACCGAAGGCGTCGACCGCCTGCGGGAAGGTGCCCAGATCACCGTCATCACGCCCGGGCAAACGCCGGAACCCGCCGCCGAAGCGCCCTCCGGCAAACCTTCCCACGGCAAAGGCAAAGGCCGCGACGCCCGATGAACCCGTCCCGCTTGTTCATCGAACGCCCGGTCGCCACCACCCTGCTGATGGTGGCCATCCTGCTCGCCGGCGCGCTCGCCTACCGCCTTCTGCCGGTGTCCGCGCTGCCGCAGGTCGATTATCCGACGATGCAGGTGACGACGCTCTACCCCGGCGCCGGCCCGGAGATCGTCACCTCGTCCATCACCGCGCCGCTCGAACGCCAGTTCGGCCAGATGCCCGGCCTCGGCCAAATGTATTCCGTCAGCAGCGGCGGCGCCTCGGTGGTCACACTCCGCTTCGGCCTCGGCATGAGCCTCGACGTCGCCGAGCAACAGGTCCAGGCCGCCATCAACGCGGCGAGCAACCTGCTGCCGAGCGACCTCCCCGCGCCACCGGTCTACAGCAAGATCAACCCGGCCGACGCCCCGATCCTCACCCTCGCGCTGACCTCGGAAACCCTGCCGCTGACCCGCGTGCAGGATCTCGCGGAAACCCGCATCGTCCCGAAACTCTCGCAGCTCTCCGGCGTCGGCCTCGTCACCGTCGGCGGCGGCATGCGCCCCGCCGTCCGCATCCGCCTCAACCCCGCCGCCCTCACCGCCCGCGGCCTGAGCAGCGAGACCGTCCGCAACGCCATCGCCGGCGGCAACGTCAACCTGCCGAAGGGCGGCCTCGACGGCGCCGCGCGCTCGAGCACGCTCGACGCCAACGACCAGCTCGTTTCCGCCGCCGACTACCGGACGCTCGTCATCGCTTGGAACAATGGCGCAGCCGTCCGCCTCAGCGACGTGGCCGAGGTGGTCGACGACGCCGAGAACAACCGGCTCGCCGCGTGGGCGAACGACCAGCCCGCCGTGGTCCTCAACATCCGCCGCCAACCCGGCGCGAACGTCATCGAGGTGGCCGACCACGTGAAATCGCTGCTGCCGAAGCTCACCGACAGCCTGCCCGCCGGCGTCGAGGTCGTGCCGCTGACCGACCGCACCACCACCATCCGCGCCTCGGTGCACGACGTGCAAAAAGAACTGCTCACCGCCATCGCCCTCGTCGTCGCGGTGATCTTCGTCTTCCTCTGGAACTGGCGCGCCACCGTCATTCCCGCCGTCGCCGTGCCGCTGTCGCTGATCGGCACCTTCGCCGTGATGCACCTCGCCGGCTTCAGCCTGAACAACCTCACGCTGATGGCTCTGACCATCGCCACCGGCTTCGTCGTCGACGACGCCATCGTGATGATCGAAAACATCGCCCGCTACCTGGAGGAGGGCGACTCGCCGCTGCAAGCCGCGCTCAAGGGCTCGAAGCAGATCGGCTTCACCATCATCTCCCTCACCATCTCGCTGGTCGCCGTTCTCATCCCGCTGCTGTTCATGGGCGACGTCGTCGGCCGGCTGTTCCGCGAGTTCGCGATCACGCTCGCCATTTCCATCCTCGTCTCGGCCGTCGTCTCGCTGACGCTCACACCGATGATGTGCGCCCGCCTGCTGCGCCCGCACGGCGAGCAAACGACCGGCCGGCTCGGCCGCCGGGTCGCCGGTCTTTTCGAGCGCACCATCGCCGCCTACGGCCGCATGCTCCACGTCGTGCTCGCCCACCGCGCGCTGACGATGCTCGTGTTCTTCGGTTCGCTCGCCGCCACCGCCGCCCTCTATTTCGCCGCGCCGAAGGGCTTCTTCCCCGCCCAGGACACCGGCGTGATCCAGGCGATCACCGAGGCGCCGGAAAGCGTCTCGTTCGCCGCCATGGCCGGACGCCAGCGCGCGATGGCGGAAACGCTGCTCCAGGACCCCGCCGTGGAAAGCCTGTCCGCCTTCATCGGCGTCGACGGCGCCAACGCCACTCTCAACAGCGGCCGGATGCTCATCAACCTCAAGCCGCTCGCCCGGCGCGACGCCTCGTTCGAGGAAATCCTCCGCCGCCTGAAGGAACGCGCCGACGGTCAGCCCGGCCTGCGGCTCTACCTCCAGCCGGTGCAGGACCTCACCATCGACGACCGCGTCAGCCGCAATCCCTATCAGCTCACGCTGGAGGCCACCTCCGGCCGTTTGCTCGACGAATGGACTCCCAAGGTCGTCGAGCGGCTGAAGGCCCTGCCCTTGCTCGCCGACGTCGCCGACGACCTGCAGAACCACGGCCTCGCCGCCCGCGTCGAGATCGACCGCGCCGTCGCCGGGCGGCTCGGCATCAACGCCTCCGACATCGACGCCGCGCTCTACAACGCCTTCGGCCAACGCCAGATTTCCACGATCTTCACCCAGGGCGGGCAGTACCGCGTCGTGATCGAGCACGGCCCCGCCTTCCAGCAGGGGCTCGCCGCCTTCGACCACGTCTACCTCGCTGGCGCCGACGGCCGGCAGGTCCCGCTCAAAAGCGTCGCCCGTATCGTCGAGGAGCCCGCCACGCTCTCGATCGCCCGCCAAGACCAGTTCCCCGTCACCACCCTCTCGTTCGACATTCGCCCCGGCGCCTCGCTCGGCCGGGCGGTCGACGACATCCGCGCCGCGCTCGCCGAGCTCAAGCTCCCCGCCTCGGTCACGGCGGACTTCCAAGGCACCTCGGTCGCGTTCCAGAAGGCCCTCGACAACCAGCTCTGGCTCGTGCTCGCCGCCGTCGTCGTGATGTATCTCGTCCTCGGCGTCCTCTACGAAAGCTTCATCCACCCGGTGACGATCCTTTCCACCCTGCCCTCGGCCACCCTCGGCGCGCTGCTCGCCATCCAGCTCACCGGCGGCCAGCTCGGCGTGATGGCCATCATCGGCATCGTCCTGCTCATCGGCATCGTGAAAAAGAACGCCATCATGATGATCGACTTCGCCCTCGAAGCCGAACGCACCGGCGGCATGACGCCGCTCGCGGCGATCCACGAGGCCTGCCTGCTGCGCTTCCGCCCGATCCTGATGACCACCCTCGCCGCCCTGCTCGGCGCGCTGCCGCTGATGCTCGGCCGCGGCGTCGGCTCCGAGCTCCGCCAGCCGCTCGGCGTGGTGATGGTCGGCGGCCTCATCGTCAGCCAGGTGCTCACGCTCTTCACCACGCCCGTCATCTACCTTGCCTTCGATCGCCTCGCCCGCTGGCTTCGCAGCCTGAAACGCCCGGAAATCGCCGTGGTGGACGAACCCTTGAGGGGCCAGGGACAAGGGGCCGGGGGCCAGTGAAGAACAGAATGCCCCCCGCCTCTCTCCAATTGGACCGCGGACTTCAGTCCGCCCCGTCAGCCTTCGCTCTCTTCCTCTTTTCCGACCCTAACCCCTAATCCCCGGCCCCTGGCCCCTCCTTGATGAAGTTCGCCGAGGTGTTCATCGAACGCCCCGTGACCACCACGCTGGTCACTCTGGCCATCGCCCTGGCCGGCATCCTCGCGTACTTCCACCTGCCCGTCTCGCCCCTGCCGCAGGTCGATTTCCCGACCATCACCGTCCAGGCCGGCCTGCCCGGCGCCAGCCCGGAAACCATGGCCGCCACGGTCGCCACGCCGCTCGAACGCACGCTGGGCCGCATTCCCGGCGTCACCGAGATGACGTCGTCCAGCAGCCAGGGCAGCACCCGCATCACACTCCAGTTCGACCTCAGCCGCGACATCGACGGCGCGGCCGGCGACGTCCAGGCGGCGATCAACGCCGCCGCCAGCCTGCTGCCCTCCGGCATGCCGTCGAAACCGAACTACCGGAAATCCAACCCGGCCGACGCGCCGATCGCGATCCTCTCGCTGACCTCCGACGTCCTGCCGCCGGGCCAGCTCTACGACACCGCCTCGACCGTGCTGGCGCAGAAAATCTCGCAGCTTTCCGGCGTCGGCCAGGTCGCCGTCTGGGGCAGCTCGCTGCCCGCCGTCCGCGTCGAACTCGACCTGCCCGCGCTCGAACAATCGGGCCTCGCGCTCGACGACGTCCGCGCCACCATCGCCGCCGCCAACACCAACCGGCCGAAGGGCTCGGTCGAGGACGGCGAACGCCGCTGGCAGATCACCAGCAACGGCCAGCTGGCGCGGGCCGAAGACTACCGCCCGCTCGTCGTCCGCCACACCGACCACGGCACGCTCCGGCTCGGCGACCTCGGCCAGGTGACCGACTCGGTCCAGGACACGATGAATTACGGATCGAGCAACGGCAAACCGTCGGTCTCCGTCGTCGTCTTCCGCCAATCCGGCGCCAACATCCTCTCGACCATCGACGCGGTGAAACAACTCCTGCCGGGCCTGCGGGCGACCATCCCCGCGGCGATGGAGCTGAACATGACGATGGAGCGAACGGCCTCCATCCGCGGCTCGCTCGACGAGGTCCGCCATTCCCTGATGCTCTCGATCGCGCTGGTCGTCGGCGTCGTCTGGGTCTTCCTCCGCCGCTTCAAGGCCGCCCTCGTCCCCGGCGTCGCCGTGCCCGTCTCGCTCGTCGGCACCTTCGCCGTGATGTGGCTCTGCGGCTACAGCATCGACAATCTGTCGCTGATGGCGCTGACCATCGCCACCGGCTTCGTCGTCGACGACGCCGTGGTGGTGCTGGAAAACATCTCCCGCCACATCGAAGCCGGCGTTCCGGCGAAAGAAGCCGCCCGCCGCGGCACGCGCGAGGTCACCTCCACCGTGGTCTCGATGAGCATCTCGCTGGTCGCGGTGTTCATCCCGATCCTGTTCATGGGCGGCATCGTCGGCCGCTTGTTCCGCGAGTTCGCCATCGTCCTCTCCGTTTCCATCGCCATCTCGCTGCTGATCTCGCTGACCACCACGCCGTGCATGTGCGCCCGGCTGCTCGCCCACCACCGCGGCGAGCGCGTCCCGCGCCGGCTCTCCCGCTGGGTCGGCGGTCTGTTCGCCCGGCTCGAGCGCGCCTACTCCCGCACGCTGGCCGCCGCCCTCGACCACCGCTGGATCACCCTGCTCGTCTTCCTCGGCACCGTCGCCCTCACCTTCGACCTCTACCACATCACGCCAAAAGGCCTGTTCCCCCAGCAGGACACCGGCCAGCTCCGCGGCTCGATCAACGGCGACCAGGGCGTTTCCTTCCAGGCCATGCGCGACAAGGTCGTCGCCATCGCCGACATCATCCAGCGCGATCCCGCCGTCGACTCCGTCAACGCCAGCACCGGCGGCGACGCCCGCAACTCCGGCAACGTCTTCGTCTCCCTCAAACGCAAGCCCGAGCGGACCGACAGCGCCGAGCAGGTGATCGCCCGCCTGCGCAAGGCCACCGCCCACATTCCCGGCGCCACCCTCTTCCTCTCGCCCACCCAAGACATCCGCGTCGGCGGACGCCCCAGCGCGTCCGCCTACCAGTATTCGCTCCAGTCCGGCGACCTCGCCGAGCTCCGCGCGTGGGAACCCAAGGTCCGCCAGGCGCTGCTGAAAATCCCGCTGCTCACCGACGTCAACAGCGACTTCCAGGACAAGGGCGGCCTCGTCCGGCTGAACATCGACCGCGACGCCGCCTCACGCCTCGGCCTCGCGATGCGCGACATCGATTCCACGCTCAACAGCGCCTTCGGCCAGCGCCAGATCTCGGTCATCCATGGCGAGCTCAACCAGTACCGCGTCGTCCTCGAGGCCGACGCCGCCCAGCGCCAGGACGCCGCCGCCCTCCAGCAAATCCGGGTGAAATCCCCGTCCGGCGCGCTCGTCCCGCTCACCGCCTTCGCCACCTGGGATTCCGCGCCCGCGCCGCTCACCGTCAACCATCAGGGCCAGCTCGCGGCCATCACCCTGTCGTTCAACCTCCAGCCCGGCGTGGCGTTCAGCGACGCCTCCGACGCGATCAACGCCGCCATGCGCGACATCGGCCTGCCCGCCGCCATCCAGCGCGCGTTCTCCGGCAACGCTGGCGCGTTCCAAGCCTCGCTCGACAACCAGCCGTGGCTGATTCTCGCCGCCCTGCTCGTCATCTACCTCACCCTCGGCATCCTCTACGAAAGCTTCCTCCACCCGCTCACCATCCTCTCCACCTTGCCGTCCGCCGGCGTCGGCGCGCTGCTCGCCCTGCTGCTCTGCCGCATGCCGTTCGACATCATGGGCTTCATCGGCATCTTCCTGCTCATCGGCATCGTGAAAAAGAACGCCATCATGATGATCGACTTCGCCCTGAACGCCGAACGCCGCCATGGTCTCGGCCCGCGCGAGGCGATCCAGGAAGCGTGCGAAAAACGCCTCCGTCCGATCCTCATGACCACCGTTGCCGCCATGCTCGGCGCGCTCCCGCTCGCCATCGGCTTCGGCGAAGGCTCCGAGCTGCGCCGTCCGCTCGGCGTCGCCATCGTCGGCGGCCTGCTCGTCTCGCAGCTCCTCACGCTCTACACCACGCCGGTCCTCTACCTGTTTCTCGACGGCCTCCGCCAGCGCTTCCTGAAACGACGCCCCGCCCCCCTCGTTCCGGCCTTGAGTGGCCAGGGGTCAGGGGCCAGGGGTTAGTGAAGACCCCGTTTTCGCGCAACGGTTCAATCCACGCTCTTTCTCTTTACTGGCCCCTAACCCCTGGCCCCTCCGCCACTTCTTCCCATGCGCCACTCGCTTCTCCTCACCGCCTTCCTGCTTGCCTCGTGCTCGATCCAGGCGCCGGTTTCCCATCCCGAGACGAACCTGCCGGCGGATTACAAGGAAAGCGGCATCTGGAAGCACGCCCGGCCGCTCGCCCACGTCCCGCGCGACGAATGGTGGTCGATCTTCCACGACCGCGAACTCGATTCGCTTATCCGGCGCGTCAACGTCTCCAACCAATCGCTGCGCTCGGCCGTCGCCAACGCCGAGCAGGCCGCCGCGCTGGTCAAGGCCGCCAAGCTCGCCTTCCTGCCCACGCTCGACGCCGACGCTTCCGCCATCCGCAGCAGCGGCTCGTCCTCCGGCACGACCACGTCCCGCGTCCGCAACCAGCAATCCATCGGTGCCTCGCTGAGCTGGGAAATCGACCTGTGGGGCCGCCTGCTCCACCTCGCCCGCGCCACCACCGCCGACGCCGAGGCCGCCGCCGCGGACGTCGAGTCGCTGAAACTCAGCCTCCAGGCGCAAACCGCCCAGACCTACTTCTCGCTCCGCGCCGTCGACGCCCAGCGCGACCTGTTGGAAACCCAGATCGGCAGCTACCAGAAGTCGCTCGACCTCACCCGCAACCGCTACGCCCAGGGCGTGGCCTCGCGCGGCGACGTCGCCCAGGCGGAAACCCAGCTCGCCTCGACCCAGGCCTCCGCCGTCGACCTCAAGCTCCAGCGCGCGACCCTCGAACACGCCCTCGCCGTGCTCGTCGGCGTACCGCCGTCCGCCCTCTCGCTGCCCGAGCGGCCGCTCGCCCGCCGCACCCCGGGCGTCTCGCCCGGCGCGCCGTCGCAGCTGCTGGAACGCCGCCCGGACATCGCCGCCGCCGAACGCCGCGTCGCCGCCGCCAACGAGCGCATCGGCGCCGCCCGCGCCGCCTTCTTCCCCAGCCTCACCCTCGACGCCGAGGGCGGCTGGCGCGGCACCTCCGGCCTGCTCGCCGCGCCCACCCGCTTCTGGTCGCTCGGGCCGACGCTGGCCGCCCCCTTGTTCGACCGCGGCCAGCGGCTGGCGGAAAAAGCCCGCGCCGACGCCGCCTACGACGGCACCGTCGCCGATTACCGCCAGACCGTGCTCACCGCGATGCAGGAAACCGAGGACGCCCTCGCCGGCCTCCGCCTGCTCGCCCAGCAAGCCGACGCACAGGACCGCGCCGTGCGCGCCGCGCGCGAAAGCGAGCGCATCGCCCTGAACCAATACAAGGCCGGCACCGTCAGCTACCTCAACGTCGCTGTCGTCCAGGCCGCCGCCCTCAACGCCGAGCGCACCTCGATCGAACTCCAAGCCCGCCGGCTCAACGCCGCCGTCTCCCTGGTGAAAGCGCTCGGCGGCGGCTGGTGAGCCATTCTCCAATAGGTCCTATAAGTCACATAGGTCGTATAGGATCTATAAAAAAACGCCCGGAGTTTCCTCCGGGCGTTTTTAAAGCACGATATCCTAAGCAGGACCCGCTTAGCGGGAGTAGAGCTCGACGATGAGCTGCTCGTTGACCTGCGGGTCGATGTCCGAGCGCTCCGGCACGCGGGCGACGGTGCCTTCGAGCTTCTCGCGGTCGATGGTGAGCCAGTCGACGAGCGGCACGGACTGGGTGAGGTCCATCATGCGCAGCGCGAACTGCTGCGAGGACGGACGGGAACCCACCTTGATCACGTCACCCGGCTTGACCTGGTAGGACGGGATGTCGACGCAGTGGCCGTTCACGAGGATGTGGCCGTGGTTGACGAGCTGGCGGGCGGCCTGGCGGCTGTTGCCGAAACCGAGGCGGTAGCAAACGTTGTCGAGGCGCTGTTCCAGAAGCTGGAGAAGAATCACGCCGGTCACGCCACGACGGCGGGCGGCTTCTTCATAGTACTTGCGGAACTGGCCTTCGAGGACGCCGTACTGGAAGCGGAGCTTCTGCTTCTCGCCGAGGGCGACGCAGTATTCGCTCTTCTTCTTGCGGCCGGCGCGCAGGCCGTGCTGGCCCGGCGGGAAGTTGCGGCGCTCGAGCGACTTGGAGGGACCGAAGAGCGCGACGCCGAAACGGCGGCTGATCTTGGTGCGGGGACCGGTGTAACGTGCCATGGTCTAAAAGTGTTCGGGGTGGGGATTACACGCGGCGGGCCTTCTTCGGACGGCAGCCGTTGTGCGGGATCGGGGTGACGTCCTTGATCGCGGTGATCTCAAGGCCGAGGCCTTGGACGGCGCGGACGGCGGACTCGCGGCCGGAACCCGGGCCCTTCACGCGGACTTCGACCTCCTTGAGGCCGTGGCCCATCGCCTGGCGGCAGGCGTCCTGCGACACCACCTGGGCGGCGTAGGCCGTGCTCTTGCGGGAGCCCTTGAAGCCCATCTTGCCGGAACTCGACCAGCCGATGGCGTTGCCGTTGGCGTCGGTCACGCTGACGAGCGTGTTGTTGAAGGTGGCGGTCACGTGAACCACACCGCGGGTCACGTTCTTCGAACCCTTGGCCTTGTGGATCTTGATTTCTTCTTCACCACCGCCGATTTCGGCGAAGATGTCGCGCTTCTGCTCCTTCTTCGGAGCTTCCACGGCGGCGGCCGCTTCCGGAGCAGCGGGAGCTGCGGCGGGAGCCGCGACAGGAGCGGCGGGAGCCGGGGCCGGAGCGGCGGCTTCTGGATTGATTGCTTCGTCAGCCATGATCAAAAGGTGCTACAGGTTACTTCTTAACGCCCACGGTCTTCTTCTTGCCCTTGCGGGTGCGGGCGTTGGTGCGGGTGCGCTGACCACGGACCGGAAGGCCGCGCTTGTGGCGGATGCCGCGGTAGCAGTTGATGGAGGTGAGGCGCTTGAGCTGGGCCTGCTTCTCACGGCGAAGGTCGCCTTCGATGAGAACGCCTTCCGCCTGGATCACCTGGGCGATCTTGACGAGTTGCTCTTCGGTCAGCTGACCGGTGCGGATGTTCGGGTCGATGCCGGCGTGATCGAGGATCTTCGCGGCGGTCGGACGGCCGATGCCGAACAGATACGGAAGCGACGCTTCGATGCGCTTCTCGTTGGGGATTTCAATGCCTAGGATGCGTGCCATATCGTGCGGAAGTTCGCGTGACCCGCACGATCCCGGAGTGATCCGGACGCAGCGCGGGGGCGGGTGATTTAGCAGACCGCCCCTCGGTGGCAAGCGGGAAATCGGAAAAAGTTCCATAAAACCGCTCGCCCGGCCGCGCCGCCGCCCCGCAGCCCGACACCCCGGCGTGCTTTCCTTTTCTCGACAATCCGGGCCTCCATCCTAGCTTCAAACGAGGTTTCTCACCCTTGTTCCGCCCATGGAATCCGATCCCGCCACCCCGCTGCCACCCGACGACGTCGCCGCCATTGATGAACTGGGAAAAATCCACCGCGTGTTCCGGGAGGAGCTGGGCAAGGCGATCATCGGCCAGGAGCGGGTGATCGAGCTGCTCGCCATCGCCCTCTTCGCCAAGGGCCACGCCCTGCTGATGGGCGTCCCGGGGCTGGCCAAGACCCTCCTCGTCTCCTCGGTCGCCCAGACCTTCCACCTGACGTTCAACCGCATCCAGTTCACCCCGGACCTGATGCCCGCCGACATCACCGGCACCGACATCATCCAGGAAACCGGCGCCGGCGGCCGCCGCCAGTTCGAGTTCGCCCGCGGCCCGGTCTTCGCCAACATCGTGCTGGCCGACGAAATCAACCGCGCCCCGGCGAAAACCCAGTCCGCCATGCTCGAAGCGATGCAGGAGAACAAGGTCACCGTGCTCGGCAAGACCTACCCGCTCCAGCCGCCGTTCTTCGTCCTCGCCACCCAGAATCCGATCGAGCAGGAAGGCACCTACCCGCTGCCCGAGGCCCAGCTCGACCGCTTCATGTTCCTCATCGAGGTCGACTACCCGACCTATGACGAGGAAAAGCGGATCGCCCGCGAGACCACCGGCGGCGCGCGCGACGCCCTCGCCCGCCTGCTCGACGGCGAGAAAGTCCTCGCCTGCCAGCAGCTCGTCCGCCGCGTCCCGGTCCCCGAGCACCTCTACGACCACGCCGTGACGCTCGTCCGCCGGACCCGCCCGCACGAACCCGAGGCCCCGCAGTGGATCCGCGACTGCGTCGCCTGGGGCGCCGGCCCGCGCGCCGTGCAATACCTGATCCTCGGAGCGAAATCCCGCGCCGCCCTGCGCGGTGCCTACATGGCCTCCATCGAAGACCTCGAAGCCGTCGCCGCCCCCGTCCTCGCCCATCGCGTGATCACCAACTTCGCCGCCGAGTCCCAGGGCATGACCTCGAAGAAGATCGTCGAGCGGCTGATCGCCGAAATGCGGTCGGAATAAGTCCCCTAGGATCTATGAAATACGATTTCCTCGACACCGCCCTACTCGCCCGCCTCGCCGCCCTGCCGGTCGAGGCGCGCGCGCCGATGCTCGGCAATGTCGCGGGAAAACACCGGTCGCCCCACCGCGGGTCGTCGGTCGAATTCGCCGAATACCGGAAATACGTCGCCGGCGACGACACCCGGCGGCTCGATTGGAAGGCGTTCGCCCGCTCCGACCGCTATTACATCAAGGAGTTCGAGGCCGACACCAACCTGCGCGCCTATTTCGTCGTCGATACCTCCGGCTCGATGGCCTTCAGCGGCCACGCGCCGGCGAAAATCCAGTTCGCGCGGAAAATCGCCGCCTCGCTCGCCTACCTGCTCGTCAACCAGGGCGACGCCGCCGGCCTCTCGGTCTGCACCGACAAGCTCCACCTCGAGGTTCCGCCGAGCCGCCGCCCGGCCCACCTCGACCGGCTGTTCTCCACCCTCGGCAAACTCGAACCGTCGGGCGAAACCGGCCTCGTCCCCGCCCTTCACACCATCGCCGAGAAAATCGGCCGGCGCGCCTTCGTCGTCATCCTCTCCGATCTCTTCACCGACCCGCAGGCGCTCGGCGACGCGCTCCAACACCTGCGCTACCGCAAGCACGACGTCAGCGTCTTCCACCTGCTCGACCCGCTCGAGCTCGGCTTCGAGTTCGACCGCCCGCATCGCTTCATCGATTTGGAAGACGGCACCTCGATCGTCGCCGAACCGGCGCTCATCGCCGACGAATACCACGCCGCGCTGCGCGACTTCCTCGCCGCCGTCCGCGCCCAATGCCACGACGCAAGCGCGGACTACCGGCTCGTCACCACCGACACGGAGCTGGAGCCGTTGCTGCGGGACTTTCTCATGAACCGGCTGAGGAAGGGCAAAGGCAAATGACCCATGACTAAATCCCAATGACCCATGGAAGAGGAAGACTCCAAATTAGACCTCGCACAGCGAACGTTCCAATTCGCCCTGGCCATGCGCCTCTGCATGTCCGGCCATGAATGGCCCCGGACGCAACGGTGGGATGTTGACCAGATCCTGCGATCATCCGGCTCGGTCGCCGCCAAATACGTCGAAGCGGACAACGCCGTCTCGAAGCCGGACTTCTTCTACCGCATCCGCCTCGCGAAAAAGGAATGCGTCGAAACCCGTCTCTGGCTGCGGTTGTTAGGAGCCACCAGCCAAGGCGAAATCAAAGAAGTGCTCCGCGCTCTCAACCGCGAATCCGAAGCACTCATCCGCATCTTCGCCGCCATCCTCCGCAAAGCCCCGTAATTCAGCAGCCAGCCCGCCCCCCTCCATCAGTCATTAGGATTCAGTCGTTTGTCATTCCTTCTTCCATCCCTCCTCTGGTTCGCCATCGCCGCCGCGATCCCCGTCGCGATCCACCTGCTCAACCGTCGCCGCCACCAGACGATCCCGTGGGCGGCGATGCAGTTCCTGCTCAAGGCGACCCGGGAATCGCGCGGTAAAAAAAAGCTCCGCCAGATCCTCATCCTCGCCTGCCGGACGCTGGCGCTCGCCGCGCTCGCCCTTGCCGCCGCGCGGCCGGTGGTTTCCGGGCTCGGCGGCAAGGTCGACACCGTCGTCCTCGTGCTCGACCGCTCGGCGAGCATGGAGGCGAAGCCGGCCGACGGCGTCGAGTCCCGCCGCGCCACGGTGCTGGCGAAGGTCCGCGACACGATGCGCGCGCTGGGCATCGCCCGCCTGGTGCTGGTCGACAGCGCCGGCGGCTCGCCGCAGGACGTCCCCTCGCCCGACGTGCTGCCGGAACTTTCCGCCACTGCGGCGACGGACACGGCGGCCGACCTACCCGCGCTCGTTTCGAAAGCCGCCGAGTTCTGCGCCGACGCCAAGGGCCGCACGGAAATCTGGATCGCCACCGACCTTCAGGCGTCGAACTGGCGGCCGGACGACGACCGCTGGGCGAACCTGCGCGCCACCCTCGCCGCCCAACCGCGCAAGCCGGCCGTGCGCGTGCTCGACCTGTCCGGTCCCGCCGCGCCCGACGCCTCGATCCGCCTGCTCGCCGCCACCCGCACCGGCGACGAGCTGGCCGTCGAGGTGGAAATCGCCCGCAGCGACGCGCGGCCGGGCGTGCTGCCGCTGACGCTGCAATTCAACGGCAGCCGCACCACCGAACCGCTCGCCGTGACCAGCCAGTCGCTGCGTTTCCGCAAATCGATCCCGTTGCCCACCGGCTCCGAACAAGGCTTCGGCGGCTTGTCGCTGCCCGCCGACGGCAACCCGCGCAACAACGCGGCGTTCTTCGCCTACGGACCGGAGCAACCGGTGAAATCGCTCGTCGTCGCGCCGCCGGGCGAAGCGGCGGATTACCTCCTGCTCGCCGCCGCGCCGCCGGGGTTCGCCCGCCAATCGGCCGCGAGGATCGATCCCGCGCAGGCCGCCGCGCTCCCGCTGGCCGATGTTTCATCCGTCCTTTGGGCCGCCCCGCTGCCCACCGGCCCCGCCGCCACCGCGCTCGAATCGTTCCTCGCCAACGGCGGCCAAGTCCTGTTCCTGCCGCCGGGCGAAGCGTCCGCCACCGCGTTTCTCGACGTGAAATGGTCCGCCCCCGGCGACGCCCCGTCCGGGAAATTTTTCATCCTCAAGGACTGGAGCCACCAGGACGGTCCGCTGCGCGACGGCACCGACGGCAACGCCATCCCCGCCGAGCGGCTCAAAGCCGTCCGCCGCCAGCTCCCGCTCGGCCACGCCACCGCACTCGCCAGCTGGGACGATGCCGAGCCGTTCCTCGTCCGCCGCGTCGTCGACCGCGGCACCGCGTGGTTCGCCGCCACGCCGCCCGACTACCACTGGTCGAACCTCGGCGACGCCGACGTGCTGCTGCCGCTCGTCCAGCGCCTCGTCGCCGCCGGCGCCGACCGCTTCGGCGCCTCCTACCTCACCGAACTCGGCAGCGACGCCGCCCGTCTCCAACCCGGCGAAACCCGCGTCCGGCTCGACGCCCCCGGCTCGGCCGACACCGCCCCAGACGAAGCCGGCGTCTACCGCCTCGGCGACCGGCTGACGGCCGTGAACCGCCCGCTCGCCGAGGACGCCGCGGAAACCGTCACCCGCGAGCAGCTCGACGCCTGCCTCGCTGGCACCGGTTACACGCGCTTCGAGCAGGCCGGCAAAACCAGCGGCCCCGCCTCGCGCGACTTCTGGCGCCCCATGCTCGCCGCCATGCTCGTTTGCCTCCTCACCGAAGCCCTTCTCTGCCTGCCCAAGCGATCCAGCGAACCCGCTCCCGCACGCGGCCCTCAATTGGACCGCGGACGTTAGTCCGCTCCGCCTCTTCCATTCCGATTTCCGCACTTCTTGTCCTTCTTCCTTTCCAACCTCCACTTCACCGCGCCGCCCGCCGCCTTGTGGGTCGGTCTCGCCGCGCTCGCCGCCGTCGTGCCGCTGGCCGTGCTGTCGTGGAAGCGCAGCCCGCATCCGAAGCGCACCGCCGCGCTCGAAATCCTGCGCGTGCTCGCCGTGTCCGCCGTCGTCCTGCTACTATGGCAGCCCGAGTGGCGTGTCATCGCCCCGCCTCCGCAGACCAAGCCGCGCATCGCCCTGCTGTGGGACGACTCGAAGTCGATGACCACGCTCGACGCCGCCCTGCCCGCGGCGCTCTCGCCCAAACAGGAAATCGTCAGCCGCGCCGAGTGGGTGCGGCGCGCGCTGGACGGCGAACGCACGAAACCGCTCGAAGCCGACGGCCGGAACGAGCTGCTCGCGCGACCGTTCGCCACGCCGCCGGCGGACGACCCCGCCGGACTCGCCGGCACCGACCTCGGCAAGCCGCTGGACGAATTGCTCGAACAGGAAACCAATCTCCGGGCCGTGGTGATGTTCAGCGACGGCGACCACAACACCGGCGAGCCGCCCGTCGCCGCGGCCCAGCGGCTCCGGCTCCGCGGCGTACCGCTTTTCACCATCCCCGTCGGCAGCCGCAACCGCCTGCCCGACCTCGACCTGTTCTCCGTCACTGCTCCGACCTACGGCATCGTCGGCGAAAACGTGCAGATCCCGTTCGCCATCCGCTCGTCGCTCGACCGCGAGGTCCGCACCGTCGTTCGCCTGCGCGACGAGAACGGCCGCGAGCGCACCAAGCCGATCGTCCTGCCACCCAACGCCGACACCCACGAGTCGATCGTGTGGAAGATCGAAAAGGAAGGCTCCTCGACCCTCCAGCTTTCCATCCCGGCGGCCGAGGGCGAACGCGTCGAGGCGAACAACGCCCGCTCGTTCACCCTCGCCGGCAAGCCGGAGAAAATCCGCGTGCTCGTCATCGAAACGTTGCCGCGCTGGGAATACCGTTACCTGCGCAACGCGCTCGAACGCGACCCCGGCGTCGAGGTTTCCTGCCTGCTCTTCCACCCGCAGCTCGGCAAGGGCCAGGGCCGCGACTACCTCGCGGAGTTCCCGCCGAAGCTCGAGGACCTCGCGAAATACGACGTCATTTTCCTCGGCGACGTCGGCACCGCGCCCGACCAGCTCACCCGCGAGCAATGCGAGCGCATCCGCGGGCTGGTCGAAAACCAGGCGTCCGGCCTCGTCTTCCTGCCCGGCCCGCAGGGCAACCAGTTCTCGCTCGCCGACGGCCCGCTCGGCGACCTGATGCCGGTCACCCTCGACGAAGCGAACCGCGCCGGATCCGCCGACGCGCTCGCCTCGCCGCTCACCCTGACCTCCGAAGGCCGCGGCTCGCTGCTCACGCTGCTGGGCGATAGCGAGGAGGAAAACGCCCGGATCTGGCGGCGGCTGCCCGGCTTCTACTGGCACGCCCCGGTCGTCCGGGCGAAAGGCGGCACCGAAGTCCTCGCCGTCCACGGCAACCACCGCGGCAAGTTCGGCCCGATCCCGCTGCTCGTCACCAAGACCGCCGGCAACGGCAAGATCCTCTTCATGGGCATCGACTCCGCCTGGCGCTGGCGGCGCGGCGTCGAGGACCTCTACCACTACCGGTTCTGGGGCCAGGTCGCGCGCTGGATGTCCTACCAGCGCAACATGGCCGCCGGCCAGCGCGTGCGCCTCTACTATACGCCCGAGCGCCCGGCTCCGGGCGACACCGTCACGCTCAACGCCAACGCCTTCGACCCGAACGGCGCGCCGCTGCAGGAAGGCGGCGTCACCGTCGACCTGACCTCGCCCGACGGCAAAACGCGGCGGCTCGACCTCCAGAAAAGCAACGCCGCCTGGGGCGCGTTCACCGGCCGGTTCAAAATCGACGCCCCCGGTGCTTGGAAACTCCGCGCCCACGCCGGCCAAACCGACGACAAACCGGTGGAAACCACCCTGCTCGCCCAAGGCGCGCAGATCGAGAAAACCGGCCAACCCGCGCGCCCGGAGGTGCTGGAGGAACTCGCCCGCATCGCCCGCGGCCGCGTCATCCCGCCCGACCAACTCGGCGATCTGGCGAAGGAAATCCACGCCCTGCCCGAACCCCGGCCGATCGAACGGCGCATCGCCCTGAACTCCCACTGGGCCGTCCTCACCGCCCTCATCCTCCTGCTCGGCGTGTTCTGGACGGGAAGGAAACTGAACGGGGTGTTTTGAGAAAGGTGGCGCGCTCTCGCCGAGCCACCTCGTTCAATCGTAGTGTGTCCAAAGTCGGAGCACTTTCACCACCTTCTCCGTTTCCAAAACCTGATAGACGAGCCGGTGCTGGATGTTGATCCGACGGGAATACGCGCCTTTCAAGTCGCCCACTAGCGCTTCGAACGGCGGTGGATCGGCGAAGGGATCGCGGGCGATCAGTTCGAGCAATTGCTTCGCCTTGGCCGCGAGCGGCGTGCCCTTGAGTTTCTTCGCGTCCGTCTTGGCCTGCCGGGTGTAAACCAGCTCGTAGCTCATAGATCGATGCTGCGGCTGCAACGGTCCACCGGCTCGTTCATGCCTTCGAGGATCGACTCGCGCATGCCGGGAATGCTGACGAGATGCAGCGTTTCCTGGATCGCCCTCCAATCCTCCTCGGCGAGCAGGACCGCGTTACCGCGTTTACCCGTGATCTGCACCGGCTCGTGATCCTCGAGCGTGGTATCGATCAACCGGTAAAGATCCGAACGGGCGGACGTGGCGGAAATCGTCTTCACAACGGAAACGTGCGGAATTACGTGCGCTTTTCAAGACGCAACTTCACCGCGGCTACTTCGGGATCGCCCGGTCGATCTGCTCCAGCGCAAGCACGACGTAGGCGGTGACGAGCACGGGATTCGATTCCATCCAGCGGCCGTTGGCGTTCTTCCAGGAGCCGTCGGATTGCTGGAGCGACAGCAGCTTCTCGCCCAAGTCCTTGCGCCAGTCGGCCTCTTTGCCGTCGGCGAGCTTGAGCGCGCTCACGTTCGCCGCGGCGAGCGCTTTCGGCATCGCGTGGTAGTAGTAGTAGAGCCCCTGGTCGCCGAGGCCGGGGTTTTCGGAAACCGTGTAGTTTTTCCCGAGCCACTCCTTCACCGCGACGACGCGCGGGTCGTCGGACGAAAGCTTGGCATACACCAGCGAGAGCAGCCCGGCGTACGACATCGACCCGCAGGAACGCAGCGCCTTGCGGCCGTCGGGCAGCGTTTCTTCGGACTTCGCGCTGGTCGGGCTGTAGATGAAGCCGCCCTTGTTGTTCGCGTCGTCGGTCACCCACGGCTGGTCGTTGCTCTCGCCGCGGTTCTGGCAGCGGGAGAGGAAGGTGACGGCCGCCTGCCAGTCGAGGTCCGGCTGGTCGCCGAAGCGGCCGTCCTCGACGACCTTTTTCGAAAGCGCCAGCGCCTCGATCGCGAGGTAGGTGTTGGAAAGATCGTCGTGGTCCTTGTCGGTGCCCGCGCCGTAGCCGAGACCACCATCGCCGGGCTGGTCGGTCTTGCCCTGCTCGCCCTTGTCCCACTGCTGGCCGATGAGATGCTTGCGGGCACGGACGATCGCCGGCTCGAACTCCGGTTTGCCCGCGGCGACCAGCGCGGTGATGGCGGTCGCGGTGTTGTAGGTGGAAAGCCCGCGGTTGTAGATGCCGCCGTCGTCCTTCTGCTGGCGGAGCAACCAGTCGTAGCCCTTCGCGACGTGGGCGGAGTCCTTCGCCCCCGGGTCCTGCGCGGCGGCCGTGAGCGCGAGCGCGCTGAGCGCGGGCAAACCGTCGTCATCCCAATGGCCGTCGTCCTTCTGCTGCGACTTCAGCCACGCGTTGCCGCGGGCGATCGCCTGCCGCATTTCCTGCCGCAGCGATTCGTAACGGGCGGACGAGGCCGCCGGAGCGAGACCGGCGAGGCAGAGGGAAAGCAGGACGATGGCGGACTTCATGGTGGCGGAAGCGGTTCGGGGCGCGGCATGAGGATCACGATGACCGGCGTGCCAACGGCGGGCATGCGTTTGGCGAAAGGCCGCCAGACCTCGTCGTTGCCGCGATCCTTCCCCTCATAATAC
>Ga0070664_100000255_pt1 | contig 38364 bp, 22 predicted proteins | sample KBSC73metaG_FD_65863 | JGI IMG/M metagenome (GOLD analysis project Ga0070664, IMG submission 65863) | Corn rhizosphere microbial communities from Kellogg Biological Station, Michigan, USA - KBS C7-3 metaG | ecosystem: Host-associated > Plants > Roots > Rhizosphere > Soil ... | reverse complement strand
GCGAGCTGTGTGACCTGCTGGAAGCTCTGCCCGCCCGTCTTCAGCTTGAGCACGTCGTAGCGCATGTTCTCCAGCGCGAGCACACAGTTCTCGAACCGTGCACTCTGGACTTCACGACGCTTCTTGAGGTCGCGGAGCGAAATCAGCTTTCGTCTCAGCACCGAGAGCCGACGAATTCGTTCTTCGCTGCGACCGTCCAATGGGTTGGCCGCGGCTTCGAGCTGCTCGATCTCGCGCTCGACCTTGTCGCCGTCATCTGCCGCGAACCCGCGATCGAGCTCCGTCAGGTCTCCTGCCAATAGCTCGATGCGACGGTAGAGCGCGTCGGCCGTGGCTGGGACTTCGTCTACCTGCTCGCGCTCTCGCTTGGGGAGTGTCTCGATCAGCCGGAGGATGTCGTCGCGATGCCGTGCGGCGTCACGAACCTTCGCCGCGTAGGTCGGCGAAACGCGAGCGAGATTCGCGCCGGGAATCTCAGATGTGGGGAGCGGTTTCGTGCCCGAGCTGTCGCCGAAGAGGCGTCGGTTGGACCGGCGCGCTCGCAAGCGATCGCGCTCGAGGACCTCGGCGCGCTTCTTCTTGTCGAACAGCGCGCGGAAATCGTCGATCGATTCCGCGACGACGTCGAAGAACAGCCGATCCTTCGGCTGCTTGAACACGTCGTGCCAGTCGAACCCATCGGTCCACAGCTTCGCGTACTGGTAGGCCAGGTACACGCTCCAGATCCCAACCACACCCATGAGGTTGAGGACGCCGAAGATCGCGAGCACGGTGATGACGGCGCTCACGGCGAAGAACGGCGCCAGCTTCTTTCGGAACGCAACAACCTTCTCGTCCCGCCAACGCGCCATTTCCTCTGCCGTGACGTCGGTTGGTATCTCGTTGGAAACGGACCACGAATCGCGCGACTGCGTCGGAAGACCCGCGAGCCGATTCGGCTCCTGCGTGAAGCTCGAAGGCGGCAGCTCCGGGACATCGCCGGTATCGAGCGCGGTCACGAGCGCGTCGGCACTTGGGAACCGATTCGCCGGATCCTTCTCCAGCAGCATCATCACGGCACGTGCGAGATCCGGCGGGGCGTCGGGACGATGTACGTCGATCGGTATCGGGCGCTCGCTGATTTGTTTGACGAGCAATGCCGGCGTACTCGGCGCGTTGAACGGCAACTCGCCGGCGAGCATCTGGTAGCCGACGACACCAAGGGCGTAGAGATCCGAACGGCCATCAATGTCTCGCTCGCCCATCGACTGCTCGGGAGACATATACGCCGGCGTACCGATCGCCATCCCCGTGGCGGTGAGTCGCGAATCCGATCCCTCGCTGATCGCTCGTGCGATGCCGAAGTCGGTGACCATTACGCGGCCATCGTCATCCGCGCAGAGCAGAATGTTGTCCGGCTTGATGTCGCGGTGTACGACGCCGCGCTCGTGGGCGAATGCCAATGCCTCCGCAACTTCTTTCAGAATGCGTCGCGATTCGGTGGAGTCCAGGCGACCTTGTGAATGGAGACGCGCGGCGAGGTTCTCGCCGTCGACGAAGGCCATGACGAAGTAGACAAGCCCGTCGCGCTCGTCGACGCTGTAGATCGGAACGATGTTGGGATGGCTGAGCTGCGCGGCGGTCTCGGCCTCTTTCAAGAATCTCGACCGAATCTCGCTGCGGAACGCGAGCTCTGGCGGGAGCAACTTGACTGCGACCGGTCGTTTCAGTCGGCGATCCTTCGCCTTATAGACGATTCCCATCCCGCCTCGGCCGATCTCACGGTCGAGCTCATAGTTGGCACTGAGCACCCGCTCGACATGCGCGCGCAGCTCAGCGTCCGAGGACGAGACGACGGGATCCGGCACCGAGATTATCCGTTGGTGGGAGAGGCGAGTGGAGTAGTGTAGCACCGCGACGGACATCTGAAAAGACGAGTAAGGTGGCGCGCTGACTTGAGATGCATCGCCACGACGGCTGCGGTACGGCGATGTCTCACTGCCGTTTGCGACCACCCCTACGACATAGCGGCCGCCGAAAGTTGCAATCTCCGCCAGGTTGGCGTAACTCACGTGCCCGATCCATGCACAAAGGCCCCGCAATGCGACAGCGCGAACGAGTCGCAGCCCGGTTCCGCGGCGTTACACTGGTTCGCCGAATGCCGTGGAATGGAGTGTGCGCCGTCACACCCGGCCCGCCGGACGCGGGACGCTCTCTCAGAACAGGTACTTCGAATGGCTCAACGCCAAACCCTTCCGGTCCTTCCGCTTCGCGGAACCGTGATCTTTCCGGGCCTCACCGCGCCGATTGCGGCTGGCCGACCGGGAACGCTGCGCGCGATCGAAGCGGCGTTGAAAAGCGACCGGCTGGTGTTCGCGGTCGCACAGCGCGACAACACGGATGAACCGACGCCGGACATCCTCTACTCCATGGGCGTGATAGCGCGCATCGGGCAGATCCAGCGCGGCCTTGGTGGTGTTCAACTGCTGCTTCAGGGTGAGCAGCGTGCCACCGCCCTGCAGTATTCGACCTCGGAGGGCTACCTCACCGCGGTCGTCATGTCCACCGAGGAGATGACACCGCTGAACGACCACGATCCTGCGTTCGAGGCGCTTCACAAGGAGATCCGCGAGCGCGCCGCAGAGCTTGGCGAACGCCGGGGGCTACCCGAGGAGGTCGTTCATCAGGTTCTCGACTCGGTTACGGAGCCAGGGCGATTCGCTGACCTGGTTGCCGGCTACATCGAGCTTCCCGTCGCCGAAAAGCAAGGATTGCTCGAGACCTTGAGCGTCGAGGAGCGACTCCGGCGCGTGCTTGTTCACGTCCAGCGCCAGATCGGCTTGCTCGAGGCGCAGGAAGAGATCAAGTCGCAGGTCCAGGAGGAGCTCGGAGAACGCCAGCGCGAGATGTATCTCCGCGAGCAGCTCAAGGCGATTCAGAAGGAGCTGGGCGACGACGACCAGGCGAAGGAAGTCAGTGAGCTGCGCGACAAGCTGACGAAGCTCAACCTGCCCAAGGAAGCGCGAGCCGAAGTCGAGCGCGAGCTTGGCCGCCTCGAGCGATCCGGGCGGGAGTCAATGGAAGCTCAGGTCATTCGCACCTACCTCGAATGGATCGCCGAGCTTCCGTGGAATACGCGCTCGGACGACCATCTGGATCTCCGGCGTGCAACGGACGTTCTGGACGAGGATCACTACGGACTGCAGGACGTGAAAGACCGCGTCCTCGAGTTTCTTGCCGTTCGTCAGCTCCGGGCGCAGCAGCTCGCCGAGGAAGTCGAGAAAACCGGCGAGCTCCCGGCGTCGAAGATCAAGGCGGCGAAGGACGACGCCACGCCGGCCTTGAACGTCGTCGATGACGACGACCGCACGATCACCGACGCGAAAGAGGCGAAGGCCCGCGCGATGGCGAAGGGTCCGATCCTGCTGTTCGTCGGGCCGCCAGGCGTCGGCAAGACGTCCATCGCGAAATCCATCGCGCGCGCGCTCGGGCGCGAGTACGTGCGCGTCGCGCTCGGTGGCGCTCGCGACGAGGCGGACATTCGCGGACATCGTCGCACCTATGTCGGGGCGATGCCAGGCCGAATCATTCAGGGAATGAAGCAGGCCGGAACCAAGAACCCGGTGTTCCTCCTCGACGAAGTGGACAAGCTTGGGGTCTCGTTCCAGGGTGATCCGTCGAGTGCGCTGCTCGAAGTTCTCGACCCCGCACAAAACGACAGCTTCACCGATCACTACCTCGGTGTTCCGTTCGACCTGAGTGAGGTGCTTTTCATCGCGACCGCAAACTTCATCCAGAACATTCCGGGGCCGTTACTCGACCGAATGGAAACGGTCGACTTCGCGGGCTATACCGAACGAGAAAAGGCAGAGATCGCGAAGAAGTACCTGATCCCGCGCCAGCTCGAGGAAGCCGGGCTTGCCGACAAGAAGGTGAGCTTCACCGACGACGCGGTCATGTCCGTGGTGTCCAACTACACGCGCGAGAGCGGCGTGCGGCAGCTCGAGCGCCAGATCGGCGCCGTGGCGCGCAAGGTCGCGCGACGAATCGCCGCGGGCGACACGGGAATGATCGAGGACGGCCAGATCGACGCAAACGAGGTCCGCGAGCTGCTCGGGCGTCCAAAGGTTCATCCGGAGCGCGCTGCGGAGACGAACGAGGTTGGCATCGCCACGGGCATGTATTACACGCCCATGGGTGGCGATATCATGTTTGTCGAGGCGTCGATCCGCCGGTATTATGGCGGGGCGCCTAACGTCGACCAGTCCATGCAGGTCGGCCCGGGCGGTGCGGTCTCGCTCATTCTCACCGGCCAGCTTGGTGACGTGATGAAGGAGTCCGCACGGGCGGCGTTCACCTACGCCACGAACAACGCGGCCAAGCTGGGCATCCCCAAGGACCGTCTGGGCGCGATCGAGGCGCACATTCACGTGCCGGCGGGCGCGATTCCAAAGGATGGCCCGTCGGCTGGAATCGCGATCGCAACTGCTCTGGTGTCGGAGATGTCGGACCGGCCAGTGCGACGGGATGTCGCAATGACCGGGGAGATCACGCTACGGGGTCGCGTGCTACCAATCGGCGGCCTGAAAGAGAAGGTGCTCGGCGCTCACCGGGCGGGCATCAAGATCATCGTTCTCCCGAAGGCAAACGAGGCTGATATCGAGGACATTCCGGACGAAGTGCGCTCGCAGCTCAGCTTCCACCCCGTGGAAACGCTGGAGGAGGTACTGAAGATCGCGCTGGTGCCGGAAAAGGACACCGAAACCTCGGAGGAGAAGAAGGAAGCCATGGCAGCGGCGTAAGGTCGTCGGGTCATTGACAACTCCGCCGCCGAACCTGCAACACATGACCGCGCTGGCTCGTACGTGAGCCCGCGCGGTTTTTCTTTGCTGGTTTACCACATCAGGAGTGGTTCAATGCGTTTCTCGGTTGTCGCCGCATCACGCGTTGGCCTGGACGCCCTTCGAGTGAATCCGTTGAGAACGGCGCTTTCGACGCTCGGGGTCATCATCGGCGTCGCGTCACTGGTAGCCGTCCTCTCGCTCGGCGACGGGATGGAGCGGATGGCGCGGGCAGAAGTCGAGCGCACGACCGATGTGCAGACGGTGAGCGTCACGTCGAGAACCACAGAGACGATCGATGGCCAGACCCTTCCTGTTCGCGACTATCCGGTCTTTACGCTTGCCGATGCCACCGCCGCTCGCGACGAGATCGACCGCGCGAGCGGCGTTTCGCTCTCACTCGCTGGCAGGGCGACGGTGGAATCGCCGCAGACCGGCAAGCGGCGGTCAACCGGCGTTACCGCCACGCTCGCTGATGCCGACCAGTTCATGCGCCTTCAGTTCACGGATGGCCGATACTTCTCGCCGGTCGAGGCTTCACGGAACGCTCCGGTGGTCGTGCTCTCCAACAAGCTCGCGCAGGAGCTGGCCGCGGGCCGTTCCCCATCGTCGATGCTTGGCAGGACCGTACGCGTGAACGGGAATCCGCGCGAGGTGATCGGGATTCTGGCGCCGTACAAAGGGGAATTCGCGCTGAACCTTTACGTGCCCTTCGTCGCGGCGAGCGTCGTTCTCCCCGCGACCACGGCGCCTCGAACTCCCACGCTTCTCGTAAAAGCGAAACGTCTCGAGGAGGTGGATGTCACCAAGGGCCTCGTCGAAGACTGGGTCGCACAGCGTTTCGGGCGGTGGGAAGGACGCATCCAGGTGCAGACTTCGACGCAGCGGTTGGCTCAGGCGACGGATGGCATCTTCGTCTTCAAGCTCTTCATGGGCGCGCTCACCGGCATCTCGCTGCTCGTTGGCGGCATCGGGATCATGAATGTCCTGCTTGCCTCGGTCACGGAGCGAACGCGCGAGATCGGCGTGCGAAAGGCGTTAGGCGCCCGGGGACGCGACATCCTGGTCCAGTTCCTGGCCGAGTCGGTGGCGATCTCCGGCGCGGGGAGCCTGCTCGGTGTGGCACTCGGACTTTCCGGGGCGTTTGCCATCGTGGCCGGGATTCGGGCACAGGCGCAGGCGATCTACCTCGATGCGACGTTCTCGTGGTCGACCGTACTCTCCGCGGCTTTCTCCGCCATCGTCGTCGGCCTGACGTTCGGAACGTATCCGGCGCGACGCGCGGCGCGTTTGAGCCCGATCGACGCGATCCGCCACGAGTGATCGGCCGAGCAAGGCGCTCGCTCGTTAGGCATCCGCCACGTCAGAACACGATCGGCCCGTTCTTGAACAGCTGCCAGCCGTTCACGCGAAGCGGCAGGGGCTCGGTACCTTCCAGGAAGTACTCCACGTACCGCCGGTTCGGCGGCGTCGTGGAGTCCGCGAGCTGGCCGCTGACGCGGTCGAGCTGCGCGGCAATGAGGCCTTGTGGCGGCGTCCATTGCGCGGAACCCCGAGCAGCGTAATACTCCGCCATCATCTTCCCGAAGATCGGCGCGGCGAGCGTTCCGCCGGCGGCACCGGCGGTGATCGTCTTCGGTTTGTCGAATCCCAGCCAGACGCCGGCGACGAGCTCGGGCGTCATGCCGACGAACCACACGTCGCTGTTGTCGTTCGTCGTGCCGGTCTTGCCGGCAACCGGAATCGTTGCAGGCAGGTAGCGTCGCACTGACGTCGCGGTGCCGCGCTCGACCACCTCGCGCATCATGTCCCGCACGATGAACGCAACCTTGGGGTCGATCACTGCGCGGGGTGGCGCGGCGGGATTCGTGAACACTGCGTTCCCTGCTCTATCCTCGATCCGATAGACGAATCGTGGGTCGACATGCGCACCGAGGTTTGCGAACACCGTGTACGCGCCGACCAGATCGAGCGGCTGCAGCGCGGACGCGCCGATGGCGCTGGCGGGATACGGCGCGACCGGCGCGTCGATCCCGAACCGCCGCGCAAGGTGCACGATCGTGTCCATACCTACGTGTTCCGCGAGCTGCACGGCGACGACGTTCCTGGATTTCGCCAGCGCCTCCCGCATCGTGATCGGACCGAGGAACTGATTGTCCGAGTTGTCCGGCCGATACACACGGCCGCGATCCAGTGGAATGGCGATCGCGGTGTCGGGGATGATCGTGCTCGCCGTCATGCTATCGGCGATGGCCGCGGCGTACACGATCGGCTTGAACGCCGACCCGGGCTGCCGCATTCCATCGATTACCCGATCGAACGACGACTCGCGATAATCGCGGCCTCCGACCAATGCGCGCACGTCGCCACTGGCGGGATCGATCGCGACCACGGCGCCCTGCAGATAGTCCGTGCTGCCCTTCGGACGTGTAGCAAACTTGGTGTGGCGGTAGCCCGGGAGCGCTTCGACGTCCGCGACTCCGGTGACGAGCGCCTCGTTCGCCGCCCGCTGCAAAAACGGGTCGAGGCTCGTGTAGACGCGATACCCACCGGTGGACACGGGAACCCCCGCCCGTTCGGCCTGGATGCGTACGACGTCCAGGAAATACGACGCGTCCGCCGAAAAGCCCGCGTTAGGTACCGTCTTGAGCGGAACGTGCTTCGCGGCCTCCGCCTGGGCGGGAGTCACGTACTTCTGCTGCGCCATCAGCGTGAGCACGAGGTTCCGGCGTTCCGTGACGCGTTCCGGGGCCTTGACGGGATCATAGATCGCCGGCCCCTTCGGCATCGACGCGAGCGCCGCCGCCTCGGAGAGCGTCAGCTGCGCCGCGCCCTTCCCGAAGTAGTGCCTCGACGCAGACTCGATGCCGTACCAGCCGTGCCCGAAGCTGATCTGGTTCAGGTACGCCTCGAGAATCTGCTGCTTGTTATAGTGCTTCTCCATCTCGCGCGCCGCGGACTGCTCGCGAAGCTTGCGCATTGGGCTCTTGTCCCGTCGGTCGACCAGATCGGGGTGCATGTTCCCGACGAGCTGCTGCGTGATTGTGCTCGCACCACGCGGGTCACCGCGCACGGCATCCTTGAGCGCGCCGGCTATCCCGACCATATCCACGCCGTCATGCTGGTAGAAGCGTTGGTCTTCCACGGCCACGAAGGCTTGGCCCACGTAGCGAGGCAGCGTCCGGATCGAAACAAGCGTGCGCTTTTCTTTTCCGAGCTCGCCGATCAACGACCCGTCGCGAGCAAACACGAGCGACGACTGCGGCGGCACGATGATCCGCCAGGCCTCGTTCGATTCACGCTCCTGCGCCGAAAGAGGTGCCGCCATCGACAAGGCGGTCGCAACGATGACGAAGACGCGCCGAAACATTCGTGGGCCAACCATAGGCGGTAACATACACCTGTCCACCTCGAAGGTAGCTCGGGCGCCATCGCGCTCCGGGCACTGTGACAGCGATCACGCCGCCGGCATTCCGATGCCTGCAAGGCGATGGCAACTTTCGGTATGACAACGACGCTCGACCTGGCGATTGTCCAGTTCCGTCCGCGGAAAGGCGACTACGCCGCGAACCTCACGCGCGTGGGTGCGCTGCTCGCGCGCGCCGCATCACTGACACCGAGACCGACCGTGGTGCAGTTCCCCGAAACCGCGGCCACCGGATACTTCGTCGAAGGGGGCGTTCGAGACCTGGCAGTGACCGCAGGCGAGCTCGCGCGCGACCTCGACGCGGCGTATCGCGACGCGATCGGCGAGCCGTCGCCGGTCGACGTCGTGCTGGGCTTCTACGAGAAGTGGCGCGACACCCTATACAACAGTGCCGCCTACGTTCGGCTCGGCACGGGCGCACCCGAGATCCTCCACGTTCATCGGAAGAATTTCCTTCCGACGTACGGGCTGTTCGATGAAGACCGCTTCGTTGAGCGCGGCCACGAGATGCGGGCGTTCGACACGCCATGGGGACGTGCCGCGATTCTCGTTTGCGAAGACGCCTGGCACAGCCTTTCGGGAACCGTAGCAGCGCTCGACGATGCGCAACTGATCTTCCTTTCGTCGGCGGCTCCCGCTCGCGGTGTCTGGCCGCGCGACGACGCCACGCCGGGACCAGCATCGGTCGCGCGATGGGAACGACTCGTTCGCGACATCGCCGAAGAGCACGGCGTGTTCGTGACGTTCTCGAACCTCGTCGGGAGCGAAGGCGGCAAGATGTTTCCGGGCGCGTCGATGTTGATGGGTCCCCGCGGCGACGTCCGCAGTCGGGCTCCCGTTTGGGAGGAGGCGATGCTGCTCGCGACGATCAACCTGGGCGACCTTGCCCGCGCGCGCGCCGACACGCCGCTCCTCGCAGATCTACGCACTGCGCTGCCGCACTTGCGGGAACTGCTGGATGCGGTCGATCGCGATCACGTTAGGCCCCCGGTCGAATGGGACCCCGTGCCAGTGAGCGACAGTGAGGTCCGACCCACCACGGCCGTCGTCACGCCGTCGGCACCGGCGTCGCCGCAGTCGGGTGGCGTGTCGGCTCGCACGGTCGAAGAGGGCTCCGCCGGCGACGTGTGCGTCGTTCACGGTGGCGAGGCCGCGCGTGGAGCGCCGCCGCCGCTCGACATCGATCCCGCGCTCGTGGAGCAGTGGCTGATCGCGTTCATTCGCGATGAAATGCGCCGCCGTCGTTTCGAGCGCGCCGTCGTCGGCCTGTCCGGTGGCGTGGACTCCGCCGTCACGACGTACCTCGCGGCTCGTGCGCTAGGCCCAGCCAACGTGGTGGCGGTGCGTCTGCCCTATCGCACGTCGAATCCGTCGAGTCTCGACCACGCACAACTCGTCGTCGACGCCCTCGGTGTCGACGCGCGCACGATCGATATCTCGGCGGCCGTGGATGGTTACCTGTCGACAGAACCCGATGCGGATCCGGCGCGGCGCGGAAACGTCATGGCGCGGGTTCGAATGATCGCGTTGTTCGACCTGTCGTCACGTTATCACGCCCTGCCGTTGGGCACCGGGAACAAGACCGAGCGCCTGTTCGGATATTTCACCTGGCATGCAGACGATTCGCCGCCCGTTAACCCGTTAGGCGACCTGTTCAAGACCCAGGTGTGGGCGCTCGCCCGTCACCTCGCGGTTCCCAACGTCATCGTCAACAAGCCGGCGTCGGCCGACCTCATTACCGGGCAAACCGACGAGGGGGACTTCGGGATCAGCTACGCCAAGGCAGACCAGATCCTGAACTGGCTTCTGTCCGGCTACACGCCGCGCGAGCTCGTTGATCGCGGATTTGACGACGCCGAGGTAGCGGTGGTGCGGCGGCGCCTCGAAAGCACACATTGGAAGCGGCGGCTTCCCACGGTCGCGATGCTGAGCCCCACCGCGATCGGTGAGTCGTATCTGCGCCCGGTCGACTACTAGGGGGTCAGATCAGATCCGGGGGGCCGATGACTGGATCTGCCGCCCGGATCTGACCCCGCTCGTTACCGCGGAGTCGCGGGCGGCACGGCGGCGCCGGGTTTCAGGACGACAGTCACGATGCTGACCGCGTTCGGAGCGAGCACCCCCGCTGCGTGCTTCGAGACGTCAACGGTTGCGATATCGTTAGGCTGAAGCGCCCCGACGACGTCTGGGGAATACGTCTGCTGTTGGTTCCGGACCTTGAGCATGACCACATCGTTTTCGGCCGAACCAGCGCGGCGAACCTGAGCGACGTGCAGTTCCGTGCCCGGCGTTGGGCCCACTCGGACGGAGTCGTGTCGTGCCGCACCCGGGTCGCCTATCGCGCCCTTGACCTTGTCGTTCGACGCTTCACTCTGCCGCTTGAACTGCCCAACCTCGGCAGCCGGCTTGGCCTCGGTGAGAACAACCGCACCGGTGGCCGACTTCACCACAAACAGGATTGTTGGCCCACCCTCGCCCCGAGCGACCGCGGGGAAGTAGCGCGACACCAGCTCGCTGGCGTCAGGCCCGGGGGCGGCGAGGGATTGCACATTGCCGTAGAGTCGTTTCGACGCCTGGTTCGTTCCATCGGGGGCGACCGCCTCGGGTGACGGCATGTCACACGCCAGCACGACAAGGGCGAGCGCCGCGGCGAAGCCTAACGTGACGCGCGCACGGATGAATCGCGGACGATGGGGGTGCATAGCCAGGATTCTCCTGGTGAGGGACGACGTTCGTTCGAAGAGCGCCGGTGCGAGCAGGACGCCGGACCGCAGCCGACGCTCGCATACGTCGATGAGGAGATTGCCGTAAGCACGGGAGTCGCGCCCGGCAGCCAGCACGCGCGCATCGCAGTCCAGCTCGATCGCGAGTCGCAATCGGCGGACGAGCCACCATGCCACGAGATTCCACGGCATGAGCACGCCGACCAGGGCGCTGGCCTGCAGCAGCAGCGGATCTCTGGCGCGCACGTGCTGCCGTTCGTGCTCGAGCATGAGCGCACGCTGATCCGGTGGGAGCGCAAGCGACCACTCCGGAACGACGATCGTCGGACGAAGCGCCCCGATTACCGCCGGGCCAGTTCCGGCGGCGAGCCAGACGGGTTGCCCGTCGATGACGACCTTTCGCCAGCTCCGTCGTCGCCTGCTCAGGGACCATGCTGTTGCCGCATAACCAGTCACGGCGACGAGCACGGCGGCGAGCCACGCCCAGGTGAGCGTCACGTTCACCGCACCTAACGATTCGGAATCCGCGCGCGCGATCAACTCTGCCAAACCACTCTGTGAAGCCGCCCACATGGACGGAGCAGCCGTTTTGAAGCGAGCCTCGCCGACGACCTGGGAACCGATAGTCCCCGTCGTGAGGCCAAGTCGTGCGGCTGCCAGTTGCCAACCCGGTATGCTCGCCGAAAGAGCGAGGGCAAGCGCCCAGATCCAGCGGCGCTGTCGGAGCGCTCCGCTCGTCGCGCGATCGAGCACGCTGGCCGACACGGCGAGCGCCAGCGACACGATCAACGAGTAGACCATCCAGAGGGTGATCATCGCTTGTCTCCTCGGAGTCGCGCGTCCATGAGCCGACGAAGATTCTTGATCTGGTCATCGGAGAGGTCCCGGTCGCTCACGAGTTGGGTCAGCAGGAGCTCCGGCGATCCGTTGAACACGGTGTCGATCAATCGAGCGAGCGCGCTGCGACCGGCAACGCGTCGCTCCACCAGCGGGAAGTAGCGGTGAGCCTTGCCCTCCTCGCGATGATCGACGTGCCCCTTCTCCTCCAGCGTGCGGAGCACCGAGAGCACGGTCGTGTAGGCGAGGTCGTCGGGCAGTCGCTCGCGGACCTCGGCAACCGTTGCCGAGCCGCGGCCCCACAGCACGGCCATGACGTCGAGCTCGCGATCCGTAAAGGAGATGCGCATGGGTATCTACTAGAGGTTTAGTAGATACTATGCGGGCCCATCCCCCGTGTCAACTAGTTTTCTAGTAGGTTCGCCCGACGCGGATTGTTCGGAGGCGCAAGAATCGGGTTGGCGGCTGATCGGCGATTCGATAGATCTCAGCCAGGATCTCGTAGTAACCGCCAGTCGAACGAGGGCGCCATGGATACGAAGGACTACATTCGGGTCGAGTCGGCCCTTGCCTTTCTCTCCGACAACCGTCAAACGCAGCCGTCGCTCGCTGACGTGGCCGCGCACGTGGGCCTCAGCGAGCATCACCTGCAGCGACTGTTCACCCGTTGGGCCGGAATCAGTCCGAAGCGGTTCCTGCAGTTTCAGACCATCGAGAGTGCGAAGTCGCTGCTCCGTGATTCTCGCAGCGTCCTCGACGCGACGTACTCGGCGGGACTGTCGAGCGGCGGCCGTCTCCACGACCTTTTTGTCACGCTGGAGGCCGTCACACCGGGCGAATTCAAATCGGGTGGTGCGGGCCTAACGATCAGGACGGGATTTCACGATTCCCCATTCGGCGCGTGCCTCATCGGCGTGACCGACCGAGGTATCTGCGGGCTGTCGTTCGTCGTGGACGGCGACCGCGCGGGGGCGATGACCGAGCTGGAAAGTCATTGGCCGGGAGCCACGTTTGTCGAGGATTCGCACGGGACGCAGCTCACGGTGCGAAAGGTGTTCGCGGCGTGGAGTAGAGGTCAGCCGCTGCAGACTGCGGCAGAGGGAGCCACCGACATCGCGCCGACGCCGCTGTCGTTGCTGGTTCGCGGGACGAACTTCCAGGTGCGCGTGTGGCAGGCATTGCTTCGCATTCCGCCCGGAGCGGTCGCCACGTATGAGGATGTCGCCTCGGTTGTCGGGCGGGCTGGTGCCACACGAGCGGTCGGGTCCGCGATCGCTCGCAACCCGGTTGCGTACTTGATCCCCTGCCACCGCGTGATCCGAAAAACCGGCGCGTTCGGCGGCTATCATTGGGGCGCCTCGCGAAAAGTCGCCCTGCTTATGCGGGAAACCGCATCGCGTGCGGACGACGAGTCGGTCGCGGCTGCCGGTCTACCGACCGCTGCGATTCCGGAGCGCTCCGGCGAACGACTCGCGTTCGCCGCCGGGTAGCCATCCCACGGGCGCCGCGAGTCGTTCAACGCCGCGGCGCCTAACGTCACCTCTTTTGCCGGCCCGGGCCTCGATGGGCCCGGACGGTCAAGCAGCGAACGCCAGACTCACTGCTCGTCGCGCGTTTCGCTTCAGAGCTCGATGCACGGCTCGCGCGTAGCGCACGAAGTTGGCGCCCGCCCACGGATACCGTTCAAAGAACTCGTGCGGGAGCATGTCGCCCTTGAGGCGATTACACGGGGCACACGCCGTGACCAGGTTGCCGGGAGTGTGTGGCCCTCCGTGCGAGACCGGGTAGACGTGATCGAGCGTCGCGACGTCGAGCGCCAGCGGAACGGCGCAGTAGACGCAGCGTCGGCTGCAATCACGCATGGCAGCGTGCTTGAGCGCACGCTTGACTCCGGTGTCGTGGAGGTGCCGCGCGCGGCGAGAAAGTCCGCGCGGTGTGCGGGGGAGCGTGACTCGGTGGAGACCACGTCGAGACATTGCACCTCGCTGCAAAAGAAAAAACCCCGCGACGGGGCGATTGCCCGTGCGGGGTGGCGGGAGCGGAGACTCTGCGGCGCGTACCGCTGCGTGCTCTTCGGCGGCGCAGGCCTACACAATGATTGTCGGCGTCGATCGCTCATCGGCCTCCGCGGCCCTGAAGTCAGTGAGCTTCACGCAAGCACATGAGTGCAGCCGGTGTGCCAATGGCGCAAGCCCTGACTACATCATCGTCTGTAACTTCGACGCGCCACAGTTGTGAGAGGTTACACCCGTGACTGTCAGCTCGCCGCGGCGAGCGTTCCGAGCCGTCGTGCAGGGTCGCGGAGTGCCGCGATGATTCGCGCGGCCATGGCGTCCAGAAACGTGCGGTCGGGCATCTGCGACCCCGGGAATGGCAGCGGGATGTCGAAGCCGTCGTCCTGTCGTCGGGGGATCAGGTGCACGTGATAGTGAAACACGTTCTGCCCTGCAGCCTCGCCGCTGTTCACGACCAGGTTCATGTCTCCGCATCCGGAGACGTCGCGAATGATCGGCGCGAGACGCATGCTGACCTCGAACAGGTGCATCGCGACCTTGGGCGGTACGTCGCAGAGCGACTCGTAGTGGTCGCGCGGGACGACGAGCACATGTCCGCTGTTCACCGGCTGGACATCCATGAACGCGATCGCGTCGGAATCCTCGTAGCAGACGGACACCTCGGCGGCGCCTTGAATCAGGTCGCAGAAGATGCAGTGAGCAGCAGTCCTGGACATGCGTGTCTCGAAGAGAGGGACCAGACCGCAGCATGCACCAGTGGTGCCAACGCGTTGGCCCAGGGGTAGGTCGAGCGCGAGCCAAACCTTCGCGGCGCAGTTGCACCGACGCTACAGGACCGGCACAACGATTCTTGGGTTCGCGAGCGTAAACGGATGGGCTGCCGCGTCGTTCGAACCGCGTGACGGTTGGGTGAGCTTTGTACTGAGCGACCGAGTATCTTTCGCGCGCCGAATCCCGCGACATCGCGCGCTCGGCAATTCGTCTGATATGCGCACCCGCACACCTTTTCTGGAGATCCCCTTGGCCACTCAGACGCGCGGCGAGAAGAAGGGGCTGGCCGGCCTGAGCCGAGATCAGCTCGTTGCCGCCTACCGGACCATGCTCTTGTCGCGCAAGCTCGACGACAAGGAGATCCAGCTCAAGCGGCAGAACAAGATCTTCTTCCAGATCTCTGGGGCCGGTCACGAAGCCGTGCTGACGGCGGCCGGTCTGGTACTTCGCCCGTCTTACGACTGGTTTTTTCCGTACTACCGTGACCGCGCACTCTGCCTGACGCTGGGTATGACGCCGGCCGAGATGCTGTACGAGGCTGTTGGCGCGGCGATCGACCCAAACTCCGGCGGCCGTCAGATGCCGAGTCACTGGGGACACAAAACGCTGAACATCGTATCCTCGTCGTCGCCCACCGGGACGCAATTTCTGCAGTCCGTCGGCGCGGCGGAGGCAACGCTTCGCGCCAAGCTGCTCGATATCACGAATGGCTTCCGCGACGATGAAATCGTCTACGTCTCCACGGGCGATGGGACGACGAGCGAAGGCGAGTTCTGGGAGTCACTGAACACGGCGTCGAATCTGAAGCTGCCAGTCGTGTACCTCGTCGAGGACAACGGGTACGCCATCTCGGTCCCGGTCGAAGTAAATACGGCCGGCGGATCGATCTCGAAGCTCGTGAGCTCGTTCCCAGGGCTACTCGTTCAGGAAGTCGACGGGTGCGATTTCCTCGCCAGTCACGCGGCAATGTCGAAGGCGGTCGATTACGCTCGAGCGAGGAAGGGCCCTGCCCTCGTGCACGCGCACGTCATCCGTCCGTACTCGCATTCCCTCTCGGATGACGAAGTGATGTACCGCCCGCCCACCGAGCGCGACGCCGATGCCGCCCGCGACCCGGTGACGGTATTCCCGCGCTGGCTCGTCGAGCACGGCCACGCGACGGACGACGAGATCTCGTCGATTCAGCAGGAAGTCGACGAGATCGTTCTGGCCGCCACCGACGACGCGTTAGGCCAGCCGCAGCCGGGAGTGGATTCGGTCTACTATGGCGTGTACTCGCCCGATGTCGACCCGACGAGTGAGCAGTTCGACACCGAAGACGATCCGCAGTTCTCGGGCAACGAGACCACGATGGTCGACTTGCTGAACGCATGCATGAAGGACGAGATGCGCCGCGACGAGCGCATCATCGTCTTTGGGGAGGACGTTGCCGACGTATCACGCGAGCAGTACCTCGGCCACGTGAAGGGCAAGGGCGGCGTCTTCAAGGTCACGTGGGGGCTGCAAAAGGAGTTCGGCGGTACTCGCGTATACAACTCGCCGCTCGCCGAGGCGAACATCATCGGTCGCGCAATCGGGTTGGCCGTGCGCGGGTTCAAGCCGGTCGTCGAGATTCAGTTCTTCGACTACATCTGGCCCGCGTACATGCAGCTTCGCAACGAGCTCGCGACGATGCGCTGGCGCTCGAACAACCACTTCTCCTCGCCGGTGGTCGTGCGCGTCACCTACGGCGGCTACATACGCGGCGCGATCTACCATTCGCAGACGGGCGCGTCGCTGTTCACGCACTGCCCCGGCCTGCGTGTGGTGTGCCCCGCCACAGCGCTCGATGCGAACGGACTGCTGCGGACGGCGATTCGCTGCGATGATCCGGTGATCTTTCTCGAGCACAAGCACCTGTACCGCCAGACCTACAACAAGGCGGCCTACCCGGGCCCGAACTTCATGATCCCGTTCGGGAAGGCGAGGATCGTGCGCGAAGGAACGGACGTGACGGTCGTGACGTACGGCGCGACGGTCCAGCGCGCGTTCGCCGCAGCCAATCAGGTCGCGGAACAGGGCATCTCGGTCGAAGTCATCGATCTGCGCTCGCTGTCACCGTGGGATCAGGAGACGGTATACGCGTCCGTGCGCAAGACGAACCGTGTGATCGTGGCGTACGAGGATTCGATCTCCTGGGGGTACGGCGCGGAGATCGCCGCTCGCATCGCTGACGACTGCTTCTCGTGGCTGGATGCTCCCGTTAGGCGGATCGGCTCGACGGACACGTTCGTCGGCTATGCACCGCAGCTCGAGGACGCGATTCTCCCGCAAATCGAAGACTTCCGAACGGCGTACGAGGAGATCGCGAAGTTCTAGCGATCCCCACAGACTCGAGTCTCGCATCGCGGGTGCCATCAGGTCGGTGGCGCCCGCTCGTCGTATAGACGGCCGGTGGTGACAGGTATCACAGGCGTTGCGCAGCAACCTGGAGCCATCGGATCGTCATGTGACCATGGCGTTAGGCCGGGCGTCGGTTCGGTGCGGATAGCACTGGATCGGCACGATCGTACCCTCCGGTCGGGCCGCCCAACGAACTCTTTCTTCTCGAGGAGGTTCGATGGCGCGCAGCTTCTACGCCCGAACGGGCACGATCATTCTGACTGTCAGCACGCTGGCCGCGTGCGACCGCATGCCGACCGACAACAGTCCCGCCGCGTCATTCAATAACCCGCACGCGTCGTTCGCGCGCGGTGGCAGCGGAGGTGGCAAGGGACAAGGCACGACGTCGACCCAGCTTCAGATGGCCATCTCGCCAACGCAGCTGAGCCTCGCCGTGGGGCAACAGGCTATCGTCGGCGTCACCTACTGGGACAATCGCGGCAACGTCATCCCGGTGACGGATGACAAGCCTACCTACTACGGTTGCCGGAAGGTTCTCGACACGGACCCCGATTGTTGGTCGATCATTTCGATCGTTCCCGGTGGGTCGAACAATCGACAAGCAACCGTCACCGGCAAAGTGCCGGGCACAGTGCAGGTGTACGCGGCTGATGGTTTGGGGACCTGGGTCACATCGCTCGTGACCGTTCAGTAACAAGAACACGTCGAGGGCAGACGCCGACATCTGCCCTCGACTTCCTTCGTACTTGCATAACGGCTGATTCTTCAAGCCCGCAGCACGTCGTACCGGCTTGTCACTGCTCTCACGGCACCAACGGCACCAACGGCACCACGCAACGGCGTCTCAATCGGATCCGCCGGCGTCGTAGCCGAACCGATCGCGAGGCTGCCACGATCGGTCGTCCAGGCCAAGTGCTGCGCACTGGCCGGCGCGAACAGCAAGGACGCGCTTGCGGTCTGCACCGTGATTAATCCGGGGTCGGAGATCCAGGCGTTCGCCGCTCCACCCGATGGCGCGAAGTTCGACGCCCGCGTGTACGCCGTGTTAGGCAGCGGCTTTGACGAGCAGTTCGTCAGACTGATCGGGATCGGCGCGATGAAGTCCTTGATCGCCGACGTGAAGCTGTCCGACGACCGGCTCTTCAGATATGCCGACCCGAAGCTGACGCACTGCCCCTCGGGGAAGATCCCCGCGCCCTGCAGGTCGATGCTCGCCTCGCCGAAGGTGAACGGGTCGAGGTCGGCATTGACGATCGGGTCGTGCACGGTACGACCGTTGGTCTCGCCCGTCACGCCCTGGGCCGCGGACAGCGCCTGCGCCTTACCCCAGCATGGCGTGGCGTTCGCTGCCTCGCACTGCGACTTCGGCCCGGAGGTGAGCCACCGTTGAAAGCCGAGCGTCGGGTTCGTCCCACCCTGCGACAGGTCGTACTTGATCAGAATGTCCCCGGCGCTGCGGGTCGGGATGCCGCCGCCAGCCGGCGGGGCCAGCTTGTTCAGCTCGAAGTCCATGTTCGTCGTGCCCTGCGGCGAATTGACGCGGATCCACGCCAGGTACAGGAAGTCATGGGTCCCAAAGCGCTCCTTCGCCGTGTAGAACCGGAGCAGGTCGCTCTTGTTCGGCGGGATCGAGCCGGTCACCACGGTCGGCGACGTGTCGTCCTCCTTCGTTCCCTCGCCAAACGAGTTATCGCTGGCGGCGGGCGTGATGTCGACCGCGCACCCGGCGCCCGGGCAGGCGGTGACGAGCGTCTCCCAGTCCTTCGGGCCTCCCGAGGGCGAATCGACCAGGTTGCCGTCGATCTCGATCGCGTCGGCCGAGGTGCCCGGTGACGGCGGGTTGGTGGTGAAGCCAGTTGGGATCGTCGCCGAGACGTTGACCGTGAAGCTCCCGCCCGCGGCCAGCGTTCCGACGTTGCAGAAGAGCGAGTCTCTCGGCGTCGGCCCGACCGGCACCGCGATGGACGTCAGGGTGCAGGCGTTCTGGTCATCCGTCCAGTGGTTCGGGGCCACCGAGGGGAGCGTGTCGACGATCTGCACGTTGAACGCCGCCCCCGGGCCCGCGTTGGACACCGTGATCGTGAACGTGGCGGTGCCGCCCGGGTTCACCGTGCCCGCGTTAGGCGTCTTCGCGATGCTCAGGCTCGGGCACTGCACGACTACACTGCCCATGGCCTGCTGACCGACGCCATTCGTCGCCGTCACGCGGCCCGTGTTGTTGATCGTCGCGCAGCTGGCCGCCGTCGTGGGGCTCGTGATGTGTACGTGCTTGCTGGTGTTCGGTGCCATCGTGCCGAAGTTGCACGTGAGCACGCCGGCGGAGATGCTGCAGCCGGCGTCCGAGTTGGCCGCGTCGATGCTCCAGAACAGCCCCGAAGTCGTCGGGAGGTTGTCGGCGACCGTCACGCCGGTTGCCGTACCGGGCCCACTGTTCGAGGCCGTGATGACGAAGCCGATGCCGGTCCCGGCGCTCACCGTGGCCTGATCCGCCACTTTGGTGATGTGCATTGTCGGGCACTGCACGACCACGCTGGCCGACGATTGGGCGCCGCCACTGTTGGTGCTGGTAACGTTGCCGGTGTTGTTGATGGTCGCGCAACTGGCCGACGTCGTCGGGCTGGTGATGTGCACATGCTTGCTCGTGCTCGCGTCCAGCGTCCCGAAGTTGCACGTGAGGACGCCTGACGCGATGCCGCAACCCGTGTCCGAGTTCTCACCGTCGATGCTCCAGGACAGACCCGCGTTGTTAGGCAGGTTGTCCGTGACCGTGACACCGGTCGCCTGACCCGGCCCGCCGTTCGAGACGCTGATGACGAAGCCGATGGCCGTGCCGGCGCTTACCGTGCCCAGGTCCGCAACCTTCGTGAGGCCGATGCTCGGGCACAGCACGGTGACCGACGCGTCATCGCTCACCGGGTTGGTATTGCTCGCGTCCGCCCACGCCACGTTGGTAATGGTGCTGCACGCCGCCGTAGTGGTCGCGGCGGTCACGTGGACGGAGAAGCTCGCGGCTTCGGCCAGGTCGCCGACGTTACAGGTCAGAATCTTCTCCTGAGCCTGGCCCGTGCCGATGGCGCACTTGGGCTCAGAAGGGCTTATCGACCACGTGAAAGCGGATGGCAGCGTGTCAGTGACGATCAGCGCGGTTGCCGTGCCCGGACCGTTGTTCGTCACGCTGATGTCGAACCCGATATTCGTTCCAGCCGACACCGGGCCGGCGGGGTTCGCCGTCTTCGCGATCGTCAGGGTCGGGTTCTGGACGATGGCGCTCGGCTGAATGCTGCGGTCCTGATTGGCGGCGCCTCCGCCATCGAGGTTGAGCGTGCGCATGTGCCAGGGTGACCCACTGACCTGACCCGCGCCGTCCGGCAGGTTACCCGGTTGCTGTTTCCAGTAGCTCGATTTCGCAAGATGACCGGACCAGGCGAAGAGGACGGCTGGTCCCGACGCGGTGAACTCCACGAGCATTTCCGCGGTGCTGTTGCCGTCCACCGGGCCGGCGTGGGACACCGCGCTGATGCTCGTGATCGTTCCATTGTAGATCCGGAGTGCCCGGGCTACGCCGCCGGCCGCGATCGCGCCGTCGACCGTTTGACCGTCGGCGGTGAAGCCATCCGCCGGGAAATCCATCGTCATCGTCGAGACGTTAGGACTGGGCATAGCGGCCTGCGAGGCGCCGCACAGCGTCGAACGGCCGCCGCCGCCCGTGGCGCAGATCTGGCCGAGGGCGTTAGGCTCCGTGGCTTCAATCGACGCCAGGTAGTCGTACGCCTTGTGTCCGCCGGCGGTGAAGTCGTACTGGATGGTGATGAAGTGACGGGTGTTGTTATTGCCCGCCAGGCCTTCTATCGCGAGGCGGAACGGAACGGCTTTCCCTTCGGCGTACGCGGAGTTGTTGCCGTTCAGGTTACCGTTCTGCCACGATTCAGCCGTCGGCGGCGGGTGTCCGTTCGCCCATTGATCTAGGTTCGCCCCGGCGTTGCTGCCTTTGGCGAACAATGGCCCTCCGACCGGAGGCGCCGTCGTCCTTTCCTCAGGCGTGTCGGTACACGCCAGGAGCGCGAACGCGGCAAGACCCGCCGTAAGGGCCGTGCGTAGGACAGGGGTGGAACTTCGCATACCGAGGATCTCCTTGCGTGTGGGTGAAGGGGGGCCGTGGTGGTCACGAGAACCTGCCGCGCGCCCGACACGCACGTGGGAACCGTCCAGAGCAGCGGAGCCGAGCGGATTCGGTCACGGCGGAACCGTGCGGTTCCCGTGATGCGAATCACTCTCGGTGCGTGATCTGGCGAACCCAGCCTCGCGCGGCCTATGGTAATCCGAAGGGGTTAATTGCCAGTTAGACCGCTCTCACTCAACGGCGGCGTCGAGGCCAGTTGCTCCTGCTGACGTTGGCGTGACGCACCTCCGGTCAATCGGCCGATCCCCGTTAGGCGCATACCGCCGCACACGGGGGTTGCCTAACAATGCTCGCGGTAGTACTGACCGACCCGGCCTTTTTGTCCGAGACAGGGTGACCGACCGCGCCGATGACCGGTTTCGCACGGTCCAATGGTGACACGCCATGCCTAACAACGTCCGGGCGGCAATTGTTGTCGACCGCGTGATCGCCATTCGGCGGAGCCGGATACCAAACACGTTCGTTAGGTACGCGCCGCCCTTCAGGCGGCGCTTCCGCCACCGCAAGAGGCCTTCGGGAGAGAGCCGATGACGGGGCGTCGCGTTCCAAGGCGAATGCCCGCCACCTAAGTCGAAAGGCCCCCGGATCCGGGGGCCTTTCGAGCATTCAGTCCTGTTTGAAACGAGGTCCCAAAAACCGTTCGCGCGCTAGTTGCTCGGCGGCGTTAGGACGCCGTTGGCGTCGATCGGGCAGTTGTGGTTCTCCAGCCCGACCTGCGCCGGATCGAACACGTACCCAGGGATCAGGCTCGTGAAGTACGCGCCGACCGCGTTGAACGGCGTTAGGTTCGTGTTGCCGGTCCCGAAGTTGTACGTCGCCGACGGCTTCGTGCTGGGCGCGCCCAGGATCCCGCCGAGCGTCATCGGGCTCAGCGCCGCAAATCCGGACGGCAGCGGGGCGACGGCGAAGGGAGCGACGGTGTTGCCGAACAGGAGCGCGTACGGGTCGCCGGCCGGCAAACCTTCCAGAACCGCGAACGCTTCGGGGTTGTTCTTCCAGAACCCGGGCGAGCACCACGCACCGTTGCGCGGATCTTTCGGGCGGCAGCCGTGGCTCACGACGAGCTGCACGTTGCCCTTCGCCGTGCCCGCGTACAGGGCGTAGACACCGCCGAGCTGATCGAGCTCCCAGTATTGGCTCTTGAACTTGAACGTTCCACCGACGGGGAACATGTTGACCGGGCCGGTAGGCAGATACAGCGTGGCTGCCGTCGCGCCGTTGGCCGTGAGCACCCAGAGCAGGTACGGCTCACCCGGCGTAATCCCCTGCCCCGTCCCGCCGTCGTTCGCGAGATCGGTGCAGCGCTCATCGGTCAGGGCGCCGTTTGTCCAGCCCTGGCCCTTGTAGTTCACGCGCGTGCCTGACGAGAGAATGAACGAGGCGTCGCGTGACATAGCCGCACGCGGCGCGGTTGCGCTGTCCGCACAGGCTGCGGCGGCAAGCGCCAGCGCGGCCATGAGGCCAACTGGTTTCCACTGCACTTTCATGGTCCTTCCACCTGAGGGTGTTGCCGGACTCACTCGTCGCCGGCAGACGTCTCGTCGACAACCTGGCTGTCTCGCTCGCACGGCGAGACCCATGGCTTTGCGGACCGGCCTCGCGACCGGGGTGCCCTTCGGAAGTGCGCGCCCTACGCAGCTGCTAGCTCCATTGCCACCGCTGCTTGCTTTCGTTAGGGCGCGGGATCGATGATTCGTGCGTTAGGCGCAGCGGCCATCACGCACGGAACGTGAGTGACGCTACAAAATCCACATCGAGGGGTCAACAGCGAGATTAGTTGTTCTCCCAACTGGTTGTGCGGTTTGCGGTTGGCGTTCACTGGCGCGGGGCGCCCGCGCTCGCCGAATCCCCCTCATGACGGGCACTATGGCGTTCACTCAACATCCAAGCGGGCATTGCGACCGGACAGGTGAGTCACGCTGTCACAAATTGATCGGCACGATCGCACCTCCCGACAGGGATGGTGCGCGACAAGGGCAAAGTCGGCGAAAGCCGGCGGCGCGAAGTCAACGGGGCCTCCGCGAGATCGCGCAACGAGAGCGCGAGTCGCGATGCCGGCCGGGTTGCCGAACGTCCCCGACGGGAGATTCCGGTATCGCAGCACGATACGGTCACTGAGTCCGGGCATTCTGTCTGACGCGGCGCTGACTCACGACGAGACGTGGCGCTCGCGTTAGGCACGCTCGTGCGCGCGACTGCCGGGGCGCGAGTACTCGCGTCGCTCCTCGAAGCTTTCCGGAGCCTCGCTCCGCGCATCCAGCGTTGCCTTCAGACAAGCCTCGTGCGTCGGCACGCGTCCGGACGGGAGGGACATTGACGCTGCGATGACCCTGACGAGAGGGGAGCGCTTACCGACCCGGCTGACGCGAGCACGCTAACGGTTGGAACTCGAAACGATTCGGATGGAGGGCCGCGTGCGCTCTTCCCGGTTTTGGCGCTTTTCGAGCCCGCTAAGGCTTGCCAAGTATCGGCGCGACTGGCGGTCCCGCCGTGTCGCCCGGGCAAAGCGCTGGCAGTAACGCATCGGGAATCCTGGACTGTGCCTGGAGAACCAACGGCGTCGAACCCACAGTACCGCCGACCGCCGCATCAGTCGGCACCGCAGTCGCTTCCGAACCTCGACGCGGAGGAAACCGACAGTACTCCCCCTGCGGAGTCTCCGCAGGTGCCGCGACGGCGCGCACGCTCCCATGCGCTCTCATTCCTGACGCCGGCACTGTGGTGACGCCACGTCCTGTCCACGCCCCTCGCACGACTAAATGATGCCCCACCCGCGAGATCCCGGACCCAAATGCGAGCGCAGCGGCCGCCGAAGCGCCGCACAGAATGCCGATGGCCAGAACGGTTCGCCGCACCATTTCAGCTCGTTGGCGCCTTGCGTGACAGCTCGTGCCTGATCAGACCCTCGAGCATCGAAAAGCCCACCGCACCGCCGTCCACGACAACGCCGTTGATGAACATCATGGGAGTCCCGGTGATACCGACCCGCTGCCCTTCCTGGATGTCCTTTTGCACCTGCGCGACGTGGCGACCCGAGTCGAGGCAGCTGTCGAACGCGTTGCCATCCAAACCGAGCCGCCGAGCGGTCTGCTTGAGATCACTCACGGCAAGTCTGGTCTGATCCGCAAACATGGCGTCGTGCAGTTCCCAGAACTTGCCCTGATCGTTCCCACAGAGCGACGCCTCGGCTGCCTTAAGCGCGAACGGGTGGAGGCTCTCTATGGGATACTGGCGATAGACGATCTGCACCTTGTCGCCGAACTTCTGCGCCACCTGCTTGAGCGTCGGTGCCGCCTGCTTGCAGAACGGGCATTGAAAATCGGAGAACTCGACGAGCGTCACCGGCGCATCCTTCCTGCCCAACGTTGGAGCGCCGTCGTTTGTGAACTGCACGCGATACGGTTCGAAGGCGACCGTGACTCGGTGCTCGGCGCGCAGCCGGTCCTCGAGCTTTGTCGCCGCGTCCGCGCGGCGCCGATTGCGGAGGAAGGCGGCGATCTGTGAACGGACCTGATCCAGCGAGCGTCCGCCGAGCCGTGCCTGGTTGTCATTGAACCACGTGTTGATCTCCGCGTCGGAGGGCTCGATGCTGCCGGTTATCTCCGCCGCAACCAGCTGGTCTTCGGTCTTGCCAGTCCGTTTCGACTCGGATTCAAAGAGCCGAGAGCGCACAATGGTATCGACCGCTCCACCGATCAGTTTATCGCGAGCCCGCCGATACTCTATGTCGAGCTGGTCCAGCTGGTCGCCCACCCGAGCGCGGACATCTGCCACGGTAATCTTTCCATCTCCGATCGTCGCGAGCGGATCGGGAATCGAAGGGTTTGAGGCGACCGCCGTCGCGGTCGGCTTGGCGTGCTTCTGCGCGTCGCCGCTGTTGCCGCAGCCCGCCTGGCTTGCTGCGATGGCAGCCCAGGCGACGACCCCTAACGAGATACGACCGGGTACCTGCACGAGCCCTCCCTTCGGTCCTGACGGCATCGCGCCCTCACAGCGTAAGCTTGAAAGTGTTGGCCGCATGGCGACTTAGGTAGCGGCTCACCCGGAACGGCCAACGTGTTTCACTGCCCCGTCTCGATGGTATACGTCATTCGACGCTGCCGGGGGCAATGGCGTTTCGAACGCTGGCCAGAAGCGCTAAACGTACGCGGTCACATTGGTATACGGTTCGGTCATTTGTGCTCTGGCGCACTAGCTGTGAATCGGCTAACCTAACCGCTCTTGTTTTGCTGAAACCGATTCCAACTCTACGCTGGCGTGCTCCACCTTCGGATACTCGGCAGCGCAGCTGTCCTCTCGTCTGACGGTGCCCTGACAGGTGCTGCCGGCCGGCGACGCGCGCTCGCCCTTCTCGCGCTCGTGGCGTCCGCTCGAGATGACGGTCTGCCACGGGATCGCGCGCTCGCCCTCCTCTGGCCGGAGCTCGATTCCGAGCGAGCCCGCAACAATCTCAAACAGCTGGTTTTCTCGCTGCGGCGCGCGTTGTCACCCGAGGTCTTCGCCGCCACCGGGCCCTCGTTACGGCTCGACCCGAACGTCATCACCGTCGATGTCTGGGCGTACGAGAAAGCCATTACCGAGGGCGCGCTCGAAAGCGCGGTGGCACGATACGGAGGGCCGTTTCTCGACGGCTTCAACGTTCCTGGCCTGACCGAATTCGAGCGATGGGTCGAGACCGAGCGTGCGCGACTCTCGAGCGTCCACGCGGGGACGCTCGATACGTTGGCCGAACGTGCGACCAAGGCTGGACAGTTCGAGATTGCCGCCGCCTGGCGGCGTCACCTCGCGGCGCTCGACCCGTTGAGCGCGCGATACGCCGTGTCGTTCGTGCGCGCTCTCGCTGACGCGGGGGACATCCCCGGGGCGCTGCGTCACGCACACCTGTTCGAGCGGCTGGTTCGGAGCGAGCTCGATACGGATGTCGGACCGGAGATGCGGTTGCTCGTCGCACGGCTTCGGACGAACGGCAACCGCGAACCGTCGGTCACGAGCGCGGAAATCGAGATTCTCGCGACGAAACCGGTTGCGAGCAACGAGAGCACCACCAGCTCACCCGAGACAGTCGCTCAGCCGGAACGTTCCGCGTTGCGCAAGGCTCTTCACGCGGTGACGCCTCGGATCAATCTGCGGCGGTTCGCGATCGGGTGCCTGGCGATTGCGAACGTCGTCGTGTTTGGACTCTGGGGACGGTCTCGCCTGTTCGGTCCGACGACCGCGCTGGGCGAGGTTCCGCCGGACGTTCCGGCAACGATCGCGGTGTTCCCCTTCGACGGTCGCGCTACGGCGTTGACCGGCGAGCTGTCGCACGCGACGGCGGAGCTGCTTACAGCGTCTCTGGACGGCGGCACCGGACTCACCGCGGTCTCGGTGCCGAGCGAGACGGCACGCGACAACCGCTCGGCGGCTCGGGATTCGGCAGTCGTGGACGTGGCGAACGCAGCGCATGTCGCGGAGCGGCTCGGCGCGGCGCTCTTTGTGACCGGGCGCCTCGTCGAGATTGGCGGCCGGTTGCGCGTGACGGCCATGATGTATGACCTCAGTCACGTCGAACCGCTCGCTCGCGCTACCGCGGAAGGCTCCGCGAACGAGATGTTCGAGGTAGTGGATCGGGTCGCGGCCGAGCTGCTTGCTGGCCGGTTCCCAGGCACTCGCGGCGCGCTCGCTCAAGTCGCCGCGAACTCTTCCAGCTCGCTCCCCGCAGCGAAGGCGTACTTCGCCGCGGAGCAGCACATTGGCAACGGCCGTTTTTCCGCCGCGATCGATGCGCTTCGCGACGCGGTACGCCAGGACAGCGGCTTCGCGCTCGCGTACTATCGGATGAGCCACGCGGCAGAACTGATTGGGGACGATGCCCTAGCACGTGACGCCGCGGCGACCGCCGTTCGGACGAGCCAGCGACTCGATGATCATTATCGTCGCCTCCTCACCGCGGCAGCCGCGCGGCAGGCTGGAGATGTTGCCGCCGCGGAGCGGGAGTACACGCGCCTAACGCTCGACTATCCGACCGACGCTGACGCGTGGTTCGGTCTCGGCGAATCACTGTTCCACCTCAACCGGTTGCGTGGTCGTCCGGCGAGCGAGGCGCGTGAGGCGTTCTCCCGCGTCGTCGAGCTCGACCCACGGCATGTCGAGGCGCTGGTCCACCTCGCACGGATCGAGGCGCTGCGTGGGAATTCCGCCGAGTTCGAGAACCGGCTCACACGGGCGCGGGAGTATACGACGGATGATCTCATCGCACGTCTGGCGTTGCACGTGCGAGAGTTCGGCGGCGTCGATCGTCAGCGTCTGCAGCGCGCAAGCGCGGTCCACGGCGGAACGGGCGCGAAAGAGATTCTCTCTGCCGTCGATCCCGAAGACACTCAGCGATTCGGCGCCGAGCTCCTCACGCAAGACGTGCCGGGGGATCTCGCGGCATACGCACATCGTCTCTCTGCCTACGCGACGAGCGCGCGCGGACGCTTCCGCGCCGCGCTCAATCATCTCGATCAGTCGCAGGAAGCGGACGTGGACGCCGACGTCGAGGCGCGCTCGATCATGGTCGCGATTCCCGGGTCGCCATTCGACTCGAGCGTGATCGCGCAGACGCGCATGGCGGTGGAGCGCTGGCAGCCTTCGTACCTGCACGACCCGGATCAATCCGGTAACGCCCTGGCTCGAACCCGCACCTATGCGTTGCTGCGTCAACATCGGCTCGGAGTGATCGCATTGCGGGTCGGGGACACGGTGTCGGCGTCGAAGGCCGCGACGACCCTCGAGTCGATTACCGAGCCGGACACGGAAACGACGCCGATCGCCTTGGCGCTTGCGATGAGCCTGCGGGCGCGAATCGCTGCGGCCTCCGGCGATTCGGCACGAGCACTCGGGATACTCGAGCACGTGGCGTCCTACCGAGTCGAACGCGTTCCGGGCGCCGAGCCGCTCGACCGACTTCTGCACGCGGATCTCCTGGCTGCCGCAGGCCGCTACGCAGACGCGGTGCGCTGTTACGCGACACTGGGCAACGGGGCGCCGGAGGAGTTGCCATTCCTCGGGTTCGCGGCGATCGGGATGGCGCGCGCGAGCGAGCGCGCCGGGGATCGAGCTGCTGCTGTCCGCGAGTACCGCCGCGTGGCCGACCTGTGGCGTGATGCCGACGCGCCGCTTCAGGCGCTGGCCGCGTCCGCCGCGCGGCGCGCGGCGGCTATCGATTCAGCGTCACAGCGTTAGGCAGCGCCCCGCGACGCGAGAAGCAGGCCCCGGATCTACTCCGGGGCTTTTCTTTCGTAGACGACTCGCCCGCCGACCGCCGTCAGTGCAATGTGTGCATCGCGAATCGCCTCGGGCGCGACTTTCGTGAGGTCGCGATCGATGATCGCGAAGTCCGCCAGCGCGCCGGTCGCGATGACGCCCTTTTCTTTTTCGTCAAACGTCGCATAGGCGGCACCTCGCGTGTACGCGCGGAGCGCATCCTCGAGCGAGATCTTCTGCTCAGGAATCCAGCCGTCGGGATTTCGATCATCGAGCGTGCGACGGGTCACGGCGGCGTACAGTCCTTCGAGCGGCGTGGGCGGTGCGACGAACCAGTCGCTGCCGAACGCCAGCGTGGCGCCGGCGTCGCGGAGCGAGCGGAAGGCATACGTGGTCTTCGCGCGCTCGTGCCCGATGACCTTCTCGGCCCACCGACCGTCGTCGATCGCGTGATACGGCTGCATGCTCGCGATGACGCCAAGCCTTGCGAACCGTGGGATGTCGGACGGCGCGATGTGCTGGGCGTGCTCGATGCGGAAGCGCCGATCGCGCGGCCCATTCTCCTTTTCGACCCGCTCGAAGATATCCAGCTGGTCGCGGATCGCGCGGTCTCCGATGGCGTGCACGATCACGTGCAGTCGAGCCTTATCAGCGCCCGACGTCCATTCGTACAGGTGTTCGTGCGTGTTGACGAACAGCCCCGTATCCGAGGGCGCGTCGGTGAACGGCTGCAGCATCGCCGCGGTGTGCGAGCCTAACGATCCATCGACGAAGCCCTTGAGGGCACCGATCCGGAGCCACGCGTCTCCGCGGCCCCGCGCCGCGACGGTGTCACGAAGCGTTTCCCAGGTTGCCAGCGGCACCGCCGCGTAGATGCGAGTCTTGAGACGGCCAGCCTTGTGTGCGCGCTCGAAGATCGCGAGGTCGCGCCACGAGCCCATGTGGTCCACCGATGTGACGCCCTGCGCCGCGACGTAGGCCATGGCCGTGTCGAGCGCACGATCCTCGAGCTCTGCGGGCGGGTTCGGCACGACGGCATTCACGAGGTCTGTCGCGTTGTCCTTCAGGACGCCCGTCGGCTCACCTCGCGCATCACGGACGATCGTTCCGCCCGCCACATCGCGCGACGCACGCGTGATCTTGGCCGCGCGCAGCGCGGCAGCGTTCGCGAGCGACATGTGCCCGTCGAGCCGATTGATCCACACGGGATTGTTCGGCGTAACGGAGTCGATCCAGTCGTGCCGAGGGAGTTCCCCGCCCCACTGCTCGTGATCCCAGTTGCCGCCGGTGATCCACGCGCCCGGAGGTACCGTCGCAGCGAATGCCTTGATGCGCGCGATGAACTCGGCCGGTGTTTTGGCGTCGCGCAACTGTACGGACGAGAGCCCGAAGCCGCCATCGATGAAGTGGACGTGCGAGTCGATGAATCCCGGGACGACCATTCGGCCGGCCGCGTCAATCACTCTGGCGGTGCCCGCGATCTTTCGAACCGCCGCGCTCGAGCCGACCGTCGCGAACCGGTCGCCGCGGACGGCGAACGCCTCGGCCCACGGGCGAGCGCTGTCGCCGGTCCAGACGCGCGCGTTGACGACCGCGAGCGTCACCGGCTCCGCCGATGCGCCCTTGTCATCCACGGCGGCGTTCCCACCTCGAGATTCGCAGCCGGCTGCGAGCACGCCCGCGATGAGCACGGAGACCGCGCAAATGCGCTGCAGGCTCATCGACGCTCGAGGGCGTCACGTACGTCCAGCAGGATCTCGAAATAGAGCTGTTCGCGACGGTACGCGAAGTCGAGAGTCGCCATCTGGGCGGAGTCGCCAGAAGCCTTGGCACGTTCGAACGCCTCGCGGTACATCTCATCGAGGTTGGCGAGAATGCGATCACGGGAGCGGGACATGCGAGTTTGGTCGATGGCTCGGGGAGTGAGACGGGGTGGCTCGTCGACAGGCTCGTCCCGCCCGCGATCGAGCGAATCGAGCAGGTATCGACGGGCGGCGCCCATCATGAGGCGTCGCGAGTTCAGAGGATCGGTCATTGAAGCGTGAAGCGGTCTTTGCGCGCGACGGTCACCGGTGCGTGTACTGCGGCGAGGTGTTTGCCGATGACGAGCTGACGATCGATCACGTACAGCCGCGGGTGAGGGGAGGGGACCGGTCGGGAGGCAACTTAGTGACGGCCTGCGGGGGGTGCAACGTACTCAAGGGTCATCGCCGGCTCGCCGACTTTCTGCGCGCTACCCCGTCGGCGTACGCGAACTTTCGTTGCTACGCGCGACATGTCTGGCCGCGACACCTGCGTGTATTGGAAGAAGAGATCGGCAAGTAACTGCAGGCGACGGGCGACGGACGACGGGCGGCAGTTTGGAACTCGGCGCCTATCCCGGGTATAAATCAGGCTAGGAAGGGGAGTAGCTACGCGGGAATATCCCGCGCGGTCGAGTCGTCAGGACTGCACCGACACAGTGGGTGCACGGTTCGATCGGGTCCACGAGACTAGGCGAGACCTTCGCGACTGGCGGGCATCGTGCCCGACGCGCGAGGGCTCGCCTTTCGCGCTTGGACCTCAGGCAGGCGGGAGATCGAAATGAACAACCTCAAGGTCTTCGTGTTGCTCGCTGGGCTCACCTCGCTGTTCGTGGCGATCGGTGGGTACTTCGGCGGGCAGAGCGGTATGGTGCTGGCGTTCGTGTTCGCCGGGCTCATGAACTTCGTCATGTACTTCGCGTCATCGAAGATGGTGCTGCGCATGTACGGCGCTCGCGTCGTCACCGAGCAGGAGGCGCCGGAGCTCTACGCCATGGTCGACAGGTTGCGGCAGCGCGCCGGACTGCCGATGCCGACGCTCGCGATAGCTCCGCACGCGCAGCCGAACGCGTTCGCCACCGGACGCAATCCGCAGCATGCCGTAGTCGCGGTGACCGAAGGTATTCTGCAGCTGGTCTCTCGTGATGAGCTCGAGGGCGTGCTGGCGCACGAGATCGCGCACATCAAGAACCACGACATGCTGCTGCAGACGATCAGCGCGACATTCGCAGGGGCGATCAGCAATCTCGCGCACTTCGGGCTGTTCTTCGGTGGGCGGGATGACGAGAACTCGAGTCCCGTCGCCGGGCTGGCCATGGCGATCCTCGCGCCGATCGCGGCGATGCTCATCCAGTTCGCGATCAGTCGTCAGCGTGAGTTCAAGGCTGATGCCGTGGGCGCCGAGATCAGCGGTCGCCCGCGGTCGCTCGCAAATGCGCTGCGGAAGCTCGATGCTGCGGCGCATCGAATTCCGATGAACGTCGCGCCCGCGGTCGCGCCGCTGGCGCAGGTGAATCCGCTTGCTGCCTACCGCGGCGGGATTGCATCGCTGTTCTCGACGCATCCGTCGACGGAGGAGCGGGTGGCCCGGTTGGAAGCTCTCGCGGCGTAACGATTGGGCTCGCGCTACGTGGCGTCGTGGTTGGAGAGGCGGTGGAACACCGCCTCCTCCACCACTCGGCCATCGCGCAGATGCTCGACGACGATTCGCTCGAGCAGCGTCGGTGTAACGTGAGCGTACCACACGCCCTCTGGATACACCACGACAATCGGCCCGCCGGCGCAAACACCGAGGCAGGGCGTCTCACCGCGCTTCACTCGATCAGGGCCGAACAGCAGGTCTTCGCGCTCGAGTAGCTTCGCGAGCAAGCTGTAGAGCGCTCTGCCCCCGCGCTCCGGCGAGCAAAATCCTCCCGTGCAGACGAGCACGTGACGTCGATACGGCTCCATTCGCGGCTCATGGATGCCTTGCGGGTTGGATTGGCCCATGAGGGATTAAGCTAGCCGCGCCGGCAATACGGGGTGGAGGCCGCCCAATCAGCCGGCTATCATTTATGGCTCATGCCACGGCCGACGTTGGAGTGTCGACGCCGATTGGTCGGCCACGTTAGGTGCGCAGCCGAGATCGCTGCGCGACGCATCAGCTCCCACGAGGAGGATCACACCATGGCCGCCACAGCAACGCCTGGCAGCTTGCCCACCATCGATCTAAAGGGCTACGCCCACCCGGAAATGTTGGTGAGCACGGAGTGGCTCGCTACCCATCTCAGCGACCCGTCGATCCGGATCATCGAAAGCGACGAAGACGTGCTGCTCTATGACATGGGGCACATCCCCAACGCGCAGAAGGTCGACTGGCACGCCGACCTCAACGATCCCGTCGTTCGTGACTATGTGAGCCGCGAACAATTCCAGGAGCTGCTTCGCTCGAAGGGGATCGACGAGAACACGACCGTCGTGTTCTACGGCGACAAGAACAACTGGTGGGCGACGTACGCGTTCTGGATCTTCCAGCTCTTCGGCTTCAAGAACGCACGCGTGCTCGACGGTGGCCGCACGAAATGGGAGCAGGAAGGGCGGCCGATGACGCCGGACGTCCCGAAGTTCCCGCGAACGAACTACACGGCGCTCGAGCGCGACGACTCGAAGATCCGCGCATTCAAGGACCAGGTGCTCGAGCATCAGAAGAAGCAGGGCAAGCTGGTTGATGTGCGGTCGCCCGACGAGTTCTCCGGGAAGAAGACGCACATGCCGGAGTATCCGCAGGAGGGCGTGCTTCGAGGGGGACACATCCCGGGAGCACGGAGCGTCCCGTGGGCCAAGGCCGCGAACCCGGATGGCTCGTTCAAGTCGGCCGACGAGCTCAGGACGATCTACGAGAAGGAGCAAGGGCTCAAGTCGAGTGACGACATCATCGCGTATTGTCGCATCGGAGAGCGGTCCTCCCACACGTGGTTCGTGCTGACCTACCTGCTCGGGTATGACAAGGTGAGGAACTACGACGGTAGCTGGACCGAGTGGGGGAACAGCGTACGCGTGCCCGTCGAAACGGGTCCGGGCGGCACGGTCTAGGGCTCGACAGCCTAACGATTAACCAGAGTGATGATGTCCGAGAACCTGACTTCCGAGTACGCGTCCATCGAGCATGCGAATCCCGATGCGCCCCCTGCCCCTCCGGCCGGGGCCAAACCGCCGTCCCGGGTTGTGGTGCAGTGGAAGGGACCTGGCACGATGGCCTTCGATGGGAGGAAGGCGAAGGGTGGCCCGACGATCACGGTCGACAACACGGGAAAGTCGGAACCCGGTCCCGTCGATACGGTTCTGATTGCGTTGGCCGCGTGCACGTCCGAGGATGTGCTGACGATCCTGGAGAAGCGCCGGACGCCGGCTGCGCGTCTCTCGATCGAGGTCGACGGGAAACGAGCGAACGGGGTTCCGGCGCGGCTCACTCACATTCATCTGCGGTATGTCGTGGACGGCGAGGGCATCGATCGACCGAACACACTGCGGGCGATCGAGCTGGCTGTCACGAAGTACTGCTCGGTACGGGATTCGCTGGACAAATCGATCGAAATCGACTGGTCGCTCCTTTTGAATGGGTCGGCCGACGGCGACGGCTAGCCGGGAGATGTCGCCCGGGCGCGGCATGGGTGTGGCGCGCGCGCCGCTGATCGGACGCCGGCGGTCGTCCCACGGTCGATCCGAAGCCGTTCACCCTCAATGGGTTGAATTACTCATCCGCTGGCGCACGAAAATGGCGTATACTGGGCGCGCCTGAGTTTCCATCTGGGAGACCGACTAGACTTCGACCTTCGCCATGCACCGTCCGTTGACCGTTCGGGCTCTATCCCTCGTGCTGTCGCTCTGGCTTCCGCTCTTCATGGGCGGGGCTGAGTGGGCAGTGCGTTGCCCGATGCATGGCGGCGTACACTCGGGTGCCGCACAGCATGCGGCCGGTGACGACCATTCGGACCACGCCGGGGCGGCCGGGCAGCACTCGGCGCCGGCGGATCACGGAGCCGGGAAACACAATTGTTCGTGTCCGGGCCCTGGCTGCTGTCCGACGGCGGTTGCCGTAGTTCCGGCGGTGACCGTGCCCATGGCGCACGTCGCCCTCGTCCACGAAGCCCGCGCGGTTTCGGCGCTCGACCTCTTCTCGGGCGACCGCGACTATCTCCTGCCCTTCGCGACTGCACCTCCCGCCGCAGCGCTTGCGCCAGCGGCCAGCATCATCGCGTGAGCATCGGCGCGCCTAACGCGCGCCGCTCCATCCCGCCCGTGGCCGCCAACGCCTGAACCGCGGTTCAGGCACGCGCGCTCGTGTCTCCACAATCCAGGCTGCCCAGCGCGCGCCGTACTCACGGCGCGGCATGGGCGACCACACACACACGGATCGGCATCACTCTCACGGTGAACGATATGAAACGGATGCGGTCGCAGGGTCGATACTGCTCGGCGGTGCTGTTGATGCTCCTGCTCGCCGCGCCGGTAGCATGGGCGCAGGAGACGGGGATGGTCGAAGGTACTGTTCGGGCGACCGGCAGCGGCACGCCGCTCTCCGATGTCACGGTGTTCGTGCAGGGTACGACGCGTGGCGGCGTCACGGACGAGCAAGGCAGGTTTCGCATTCTCGCGGTGCCAACCGGCGACCGCGTCGTGATGGCGCAGCTCATTGGTCGCGCCCGCGGAACGCAGACGGTCCACATCGCGGCCGACAGCGCCGTTCGAGTCGAATTCGCGTTGACGGAAGTAGCGGCGGTCATCGCCCCCACGGTCGTGAGCGCGACTCGTGAGGTTCAGCGGCGCACCGACCAGTCGACCACGATCGACGTGCTCGAGGGGGCATCGATTCGCGAGGTCCGCGCGGCCCATCCGTCGGGCATCATGCAGCGGCTGCCGGGCGTGCACGCCACGCAGCTCTCGGGCGAAGGGTTGAGCATGTCGATTCGCCAGCCGATCACGACGAAGCCGATGTACCTGTACCTCGAAGATGGCGTCCCGACGCGATCGACGGGTTTCTTCAACCACAACGCGCTCTACGAAGTGAACCTTCCGCAGTCCGGCGGCCTGGAAGTGCTCAAGGGCCCGGGCACGGCGATGTACGGCAGCGATGCGATCGGTGGTGTGGTCAACGTGCTCACTCGCGCGGCACCGGTGACGCCGACGATGGACGCGACGATGGAGGGTGGCTCGTACGGGTACGCGCGGCTGCTCGCGACGGGCGGCTTCACGAAGGGCGTCAACGGCGTTCGTGCTGACCTCAACGTCACGCGCTCCGATGGCTGGCGCGATGACGGCGGCTTCACGCGTCAGAGCGCCACGATTCGCTGGGACGGCGCCTTCGGCGGCTTCACGACCAAGACGGTGCTCGCCGGCTCGAACATCAATCAGTCGGAAGCGGGCTCGCTGACACAGGCGCAGTTCGATTCGCGCGAGGAGATCAACCCGTCGCCGATTGCTTATCGCGAGGTGCAGGCGCTGCGACTCTCGACGGCAATCGAGAAAGACAACGGCCGGTCGCTGTTCAGCCTAACGCCGTACGCGCGCCACAACGTGCTGGACATCATGCCGTCGTGGCAGCTGACGTACAACCAGCAGATCTGGGACACGCGGAACAATTCCGTCGGCCTTCTGGCGAAATACCGCTACGACTTCGCCCCGATGCGAACCCGCGTGATCGTCGGCGCGGACCTGGACTACAGCCCGGGCTCGTTCCTCGCGAACAGGATCGCGTCGACGCCGGACAGCGGCATCTATACGTCGTACACGACGGGTGAGAAGCAGTACGACTACGATGTCACGTATCGCCAGGCGTCGCCTTACCTTCACACCGAATTCTCGCCGGTGAGCCGGCTCCGTCTCGACGCCGGGCTAAGGTACGATATGTCGGGCTACGTCTACGACACGAAGCTCGATCCGATCGAGACTGGCCGCTGGCGTCGTCCTGCCGACACGACGGTGAATTACACGCGTTTGAGCCCGAAGGTCGGTGCCACGCTGGACCTAACGCGGAACGTGAACCTGTACGCGTCGTATCGCGAGGGCTTCCGCGCTCCGGGGCAGAACCAGCTCTTCCAGCAGGGCTCGAACGCCGCGAGCACGGTCGGCCTCAAGCCTGTGACGGCGAAGAGCCTCGAAGGCGGAGCGCGCGGGCAGGTCTCGGGACGGTTCATGTATTCAGTGTCCGTCTACGACATGCACATCCAGAACGACATCCTGACGATCCTCGATGCGCAGGGCGCGCAGACGACGTCGAACGCTGGCGAGACGCGGCACCGCGGTGTGGAGCTGAGCGCCGGCGCGATGCTCACGCATGACCTCCGTCTCGATGCTGCCTACTCGTCGTCGAAGCAGAACTACGTCGAGTGGGTGATTCCGGTCGCTGGCCAGAACGTGAGCTACGCCGGCAAGACGATCGAGACGGCCCCGCACACGCTCACGAACATACTGCTCAGCTACTCGCCTAACGTGCTGAACGGGGGCCGGTTCGCCGTCGAGTGGTCCAAGACGGGCGAATACTACGGGGATCCGGAAAATACGCAGATGTACCACGGGTTCGACCTATGGGCGCTCCACGGGAACTACATGGTCCGGAACATCGGCGAGCTCTTTCTGCGCGTGACGAACCTGACCAACGAGAAGTACGCCGAGGTCGCGACCTACAACGCGTTCAATAACTGGCAGTACACGCCGGGTACGCCGCGGTCGGTGTTTCTGGGGTTGAGATACAACTGGCAGAAGTAGTCGGCGGGCGACGGCCGGCGACTGGCGACTGGCGACTGGCGACTGGCGACTGGCGACTGGCGACTGGCGACTGGCGACTGGCGACTGGCGACTGGCGACTCACACGGTATCTATGCGAATCACTGGTAGCATCTCATTCCTGCTGATTGTTTCGGCAACCGGCGCGTGCCGCGACGCGGGGGCTCGGACGACGCTCTCCGAGCCAGAAACCGTCAGCGCCGCGACGACCGTGGGTGCGGCTCCCATGTTTGCGGTGTCACCCACCGGCAAGCGAGCGGTGGCGTGGGTCTCGGCGCCCGGAGGCGGAACCGACGGTCGACTGTACGTCAGCACCGACGGGGCTCCGAGCGAGCTACGCGACTCGTTAGGGCCTATCGAGCCGCATGGCGAAGCGCCGCCCAAGCTGGCGTACGGCCCCGACGGAACGCTCTACGCGCTGTACGCGGTCGGCAAAGTCGTGCCGGGGCGCCGGTTCCCCATGAGCTCCTTGCGGCTCGCAAAGTCGGCCGACGATGGACGGACGTGGACGACCCCGGTGACCATCGCGTCGGACAGCGGATTCGGGACGCGCAACTTCCACGCGCTGCACGTCGGGGCCGACGGTAGCCTGTACGTCGCGTGGCTCGAGGCCAACCAGGGCAAGTCGAAGACGTTCCTCACGCGATCCACTGATGCCGGCACCAGCTGGACGCCTCCGGCGCTCGCCGATACGAACCAGTCGTGCCCGTGCTGCCGAACGGCGATCGCTACGGCGCGCGACGGCACGGTGTACCTCGCGTGGCGAACGGTGTTTCCGGGTAACGTGCGCGAGGTCGTCGTCGCACGGTCTGAGGATCACGGCGCGACGTGGGCTCAGCCCGTTCGGGTTCACGCTGACAACTGGGTGTTCGACGGATGCCCGCACGCCGGTCCGTCCATGCAGGTTGACTCGGTCGGCACCGTGCATATCGCGTGGTGGACCGGCAAGCAGGGCTCGGCCGGCGTGTTCTACGCCCGGTCGACTGACCGCGGGGCAACGTTCGCCGAGCCCGTCGCGCTCGGGGTCGCCGAGTTCTCCGCACCGGCTCACGTGCAACTCGCGTTAGGTAGCGATCGTACGGTCGTCGCGGTCTGGGACGACGGCACAGTGAAAACACCCAAGGTCGTGATGCGCGTGTCGCACGATAACGGTGCCTCGTTCGGGCCGGCAGCGCTCGTCAGCGCCGAGGGGCGGGCCGCGACGTTCCCGGTGCTCGCCCTCGCCGGCAAGGACCTCACGATCGCGTGGTCCGAACAGTCTCAGTCAGAACACGATCACGAAATGGCGATGGCTCCGAACATGAAAGACCCGAAGGCCGTGAAGGGCCTATCGCGGGTTGGTGAGTCAGCAGTTCGTACACGCAGCGGGAGGCTGCAATGATCCGAATTTCGTCAGCGCGTCACGCCCGCGTCTCGGC
>Ga0070664_100000254_pt1 | contig 38403 bp, 32 predicted proteins | sample KBSC73metaG_FD_65863 | JGI IMG/M metagenome (GOLD analysis project Ga0070664, IMG submission 65863) | Corn rhizosphere microbial communities from Kellogg Biological Station, Michigan, USA - KBS C7-3 metaG | ecosystem: Host-associated > Plants > Roots > Rhizosphere > Soil ... | reverse complement strand
GTGCTCCCCGCTGTGGACCAGATCGAGACGCATCCGTTCCACCAGCAAGCTACCACTCAGAAGTTCCTCACGGAAAATAACATTCAGATCGAGTCCTGGGGACCGTTCGCAGAGGGCAAGAACAATATCTTCGGCAACGAAGTGCTCGTTTCAATCGCGGAGAAGCAGGCCAAGACCGTCGCGCAGGTCATCCTCAGATGGTTGACACAGCGGGACATTATCGTCATTCCCAAATCGGTTCGAAAGGACCGAATGGTGGAAAACTTCGACATATTTAATTTTGCTTTGACACAGGAAGATATGGACGCCATCAGGCAGCTCGATACTGGTACGAGCCTCTTCTTCGATCATCGTGACCCTGCGATGGTCAAATTGCTCGGCCAAGCAAAACGGAATACGTAAAGAGTGCGCCTCAGAGAGCAGAGACAGAATGAAAAACAAGCAATCAATCGATCAGGAAGGCTGCAATAGCGCTTTGTTAACCGAGCCGAAAGGATGAAATGAAACTGATCGCCGCGACAACCATATCGCTTTTTCTAATAGCGTTGGCATCTGCACAGGTTCAGGATCAACAAACCATAAGAATCACTCGCAGCGGCACGCTGCCATCTGAGGCCGTACCACCGGATAACTTCACCGGATCAGTGACTGTTCAATTCCTGGTGCAGCCGAAACCTCCGGCACGAACATCGAGCGCCCTCGTTACATTCCAGCCAGGGGCACGTACCGCGTGGCACAGCCATCCGTTGGGCCAAGTCCTGATCGTCACGGCGGGCATTGGTCGGGTGCAGCGTTGGGGCGACGCCATCGATGAAATCAAACAAGGCGACATCGTCTGGATCCCGCCTGGTCAAAAGCACTGGCACGGAGCGTCGCCAACAAGTGCCATGTCGCATATTGCCATCGTCGAATCCTTAGACGGAAAGTCCGCTGACTGGATGGAGAAGGTGAATGATGCTCAGTACCGCGGATCGATACGCGAGCGAGCTTCGGTAACGGAGTCAGCTGGCGAGCGGCCATCTCAAAAAGCAATCGGTAACTTTGCGCCGAAGTTGGCAGAGCTTACTGACGACGTGCTTTATGGCGATGTGTGGGAACGTCCGCAATTATCAAAACGTGACCGCAGTCTCGTGACGGTGTCAGCATTAATTGCTTTAAACCGTCCGGACCAACTCCGCTCTCACTTCGTCAAGGCTCGTGAAAACGGTGTGACGCAGGAGGAGTTGATCGAGACCATCACGCATTTAGCATTTTACGCAGGTTGGCCTAATGCGGTTAGCGCGATCGCTGTTGCCAGGGAAGTCTTCGAGAAGAACTGAGAGAGAAAGAAACGCGGGTGCCGATTCGATCCGGGACAGTTAGAAGCAATTGATCAATTTCAAACCTACTATTCGAATCGTTGTATGTAGACGGAAGGATTCCATGAACACGAGGCCTCGAGAGTCATTCATCATTCTCCTGCTTGTCGCAGCCACCCTCTTTACCTCTGCAAGTGCACAGGCGCCCAAAAAGATCAAGCAAGAGCCGCTGGTGATTAGCGAGCAAGGCAGTTTCGCTATAGGTGGAACAGTCATCAACAATCCCGGCAAGTTTGATCCATATCGCCCGACACCCGACGGGCAATCGTTCCACGGTGATCATGCTTACGTGTTTTATCAGATTCCAGCTAAGGCTCGTCAGCTTCCTCTGGTGATGTGGCACGGGATCGGGCAGTTCTCAAAGACTTGGGAGACTACTCCGGACGGTCGTGAGGGCTATCAGAATATTTTTCTGCGCCGTGGTTTCGGCGTATATCTGATTGACCAACCACGTCGCGGCAACGCTGGTCGCAGTACGGAGCCTATTTCACTTACGCCCACACCTGACGAGCAGGGATGGTTTGGCACTTTCCGTCTCGGTATCTGGCCTGATTTCTTCCCCGGTGTTCAATTTTCACGTGACCCGGAGGCCCTGAACCAGTACTTCCGTCAAATGACGCCAACCACAGGCCCACTTGATGGCGATGTGATGACGCGCGCTGTAGTGGCGCTCTTTGACAAGGTTGGGCCAGCAATTCTTGTTACCCATTCACATAGCGGTGGCTTCGGTTGGCGCACAGCCATCAAGAACCAAAATGTCCGAGGCATCATCTCGTACGAACCGGGCAGCGGGTTCGTCTTCCCGGAAGGCGAAGTGCCGGATTCTATCCCAAGTGCCGGTGGACCATTGGCCGCAGTGGGAATTCCACTGACTGAATTCATGTTACTCACCAAGATTCCCATCGTCATTTATTACGGCGATTTCATTCCCAAAGAACCAATGGCAAATCCAGGGCAAGATGGATGGCGCGCTCGTCTGGAGATGGCGAGGAAGTGGCGTGATGCGGTGAACAAGCATGGTGGTGACGTCACAGTTGTCCACTTGCCCGATGTTGGCATTAGAGGCAACACCCATTTCCCTTTCTCAGATCTGAATAATCTGCAAGTAGCTGACTTGATGTCTACGTGGCTCACAAAGAAGGGGCTCGACAAATATCCGAAGCGAAACTAACAGTGAGTTCGCTGTTGATGCGGATAAAACGATCGACCGGTTGTACGAATTGCCTTTAGGGCAATCGGAATAGATCGGTGGCTACCTTGATGGTCATGAACGGAAGCATTGAAGATGAAGAATCGAAACCTAGTTAACGCACTCTGGTTGATAATCGCAGTCATTCTTAATTCCGCCAGTGCACAGGACACCAAGAGAAGTAGGCCAGGTCAGAGTACGACTTCCGCTTCGCCAACGGTTCGTACCGCCTCCGGAATAGTGCGTGGTGTGACCGAAGGAGACATCTCGATCTTTAAGGGGATTCCGTACGCAGCTCCGCCGGTCGGTGACAATCGTTGGCGTCCGCCCCAACCCTTGCCCGCTTGGCAGGGAGAGCGTGATGCAAGCAGTTTTGGCGCGCAGTGTCCGCAAGCAGGCTTTCCACCCGGCTCTGCGATGTCCGCGAACTCGTCCGAAGATTGCTTGTTTGTGAATGTCTGGCGACCAGCCGTAGTTGCGCAGCGAGCAAGACTTCCTGTCATGGTGTGGATTCACGGCGGCGCCTTCGTTTTTGGCAGCGGCACCTTTCCTGACTCTGCGGGTGGCCCATTCGCCCGGCAAAGGGTAATCCTCGTCACCTTAAACTACCGTCTAGGGCGCCTTGGATTCTTCGCCTTCCCAGCGCTGAGTCGCGAGCATCCGAAAGAGTTCAAGGGTAACTACGCCTACATGGACCAAATCGCCGCACTGGAGTGGGTGCATAAAAATATCGCCTCGTTCGGAGGCGATCCGAAGAACGTCACCATCTTCGGCGAGTCGGCGGGCGGCGTCTCGGTACATTCACTCCTGACCATACCGCATGCGCAAGGCCTTTTTCATAAAGCCATTATCGAGTCTGGTGGCGGCCGCGATGGTGTTCTTACCGGTCGACCGATTCGTGAAGAAAATACCAATCCGTTCTACCCTGTCTCAGCCGAAACGATCGGAATAAACTTTGCACGCAAGCATGGAATTCGGGGCACTGATGCTGACTCACTTGTTAAGTTGCGTGCCTTGAGTGCTGCGGAGATTGTGGACGGAGGTCAGGAAAGCGATGGGCCAAACGGTCCGCCTATTTACTCAGGTCCGATTCTCGACGGTAGACTTGTGATGGAAACTGCTGAGAGTGCATACAAGGGCAGCAGGCAGGCTCGAGTTCCGCTGATGATCGGGTCAAATAGTGCCGAAGTGCCGTCTGGCTTCGTCAGTGCGAATTCGAAAGAGGAACTGCTTTCTCTGTTCGGAAGCCTGAAGAATAAAGCAATTGCGGTGTACGATCCTGATGGAACTGCTGATTTCGCCAGGATGCTCACAATGGTCAACACCGACAAGGTATGGGCTGAGCCGGCTCGCTTCACCGCGAGCGCCTTCGTCACCAAAGGCGTACCGGCCTTCATATATCTCTTCTCATACGTCTCGCCCTCAATGCAGGGGAGGATGCGGTATGGTGCGTCACACGCATCCGAAATCCCCTATGTATTCAACAACCTCAATCCCCCGAATGGAGCCACTGTTGCGCCCGCGGACCAAGTCGTCGCTAAGATGATGAACACCTATTGGGCAAATTTCGCCAAAACCGGTGATCCTAATGGTCCGGGACTGCCGAAATGGCCTGTTTATAATCCCCGAAAAAACGAGATTCTTGAGTTCCAGACCGATGGTTCTGCGGTTGGCAAACCCGATCCAAAAAAGGCGCGACTGGACTTGATCGAACAGGCCGTCAAGATTTTTACGCCACGCTAGCGAGCAGGAACTTATGAGGGCCTGGTGTGTCTTCGATTTTCTACCGCGTGCGCGTTTGTTACCGCAGTCAAAGCTCTTTGACAATTTCCGCTCGATCCCTGTAAAAACTGACAGTCACCTAACAGCAGAAAACTTAATACGATTGCCGATCTGTTTCTCCGAGGAAGGGTGCTTACGCAACTTCCCCAACCCGGTTTTGGTTACGGACTGAGGAATGTATTGCCGTTCGCGTCAGGCAAAGATCGCTGGGCTGTAATCCTCGCTGGCGGCGATGGCACGAGGTTACAATCCCTTACCAGAGTGATCGCGGGGGATGATCGTCCCAAGCAGTTCTGCGCATTTCAGGGCTCGACAACGCTTCTTGATCAGACGCGACGGCGCATCGCGTTGTCGGTACCCGAGAAACACACGCTGACTATTGTCACACAAACTCACGAGCGATTTTACAAAGCCCTTCTTAGAAACTCCTCAAAGAGCCAACTGCTAGTGCAACCGATAAATAAAGGAACGGCTCCGGCAATTCTCTTAGGTGCACTCAAAATCGCGCAGCGTTCTCCAAACGCGACGGTAGCCTTCTTTCCCTCAGATCATTACTTCTCTAATGAGCCACAATTCATAGACCATGTCGAGAATGCCTTTGCCGCGGCTCCCACTGTCACGGATACGATCACCCTGCTTGGCATCAAGCCTGACAAACCTGAAATTGCGTACGGATGGATCGAACCCGGCGAACCTCTTGAGCACTCGAATGGCTGCCTTTCACGCGTGAGAAGGTTTTGGGAAAAGCCGTCTTACTACATCGCGCAAAAACTGATGCAGCGCGGTTGTCTGTGGAATAGCTTTATAATGGTTGGTGGCGTCAACGCGTTCCTCAAGATCATTGAGCGAACTCTTCCTGCACTCTACGGATTGTTCCGGGGAGTCACGTCGACGCTCGGCACTGATGAGGAAGCAACGACTTTGGGCCGTGCTTATTCGTCGATTCCTCCGTCAAGCTTTTCGCAACACGTCCTCGCACAATCCCCCAAGGATTTATTCGTCATGCAAATGCCACCTGTCGGGTGGTGTGATCTCGGCGAGCCTAAACGCACGGTGCGAGCCCTTAAGCTAAGAGGTCTTGGTTTGAAAATCGCACCGGAAAAACGTGATCGCTTGACGAGGCGTAATCAAGAGGAGGTTGAAATGACTGCTTCAACAAAGACGGCTCAACGGATTTCTTCATCGGAGATGCCGAGCGCCGGAACCAGTTTCCCGCTGGGAGCAAGCGTCTCTCCCGAAGGAGTAAATTTCAGCGTATTCTCAAAACACGCCACCGAAATCGATTTGCTCTTTTTCGACACAGTAGATGACGCTCAACCAGAGAGGGTCATCAGACTCGATCCGGTCACAAACCACACGTCGCACTACTGGCACGCCTTAGTGCCAGGTTTGCAGTCCGGTCAGATTTACGGTTACCGCGTGAGAGGCCCGTTTGACCCAGAACGCGGTCTGCGGTTCGATTCGCAAAAAATCTTGCTCGATCCCTACGGACGGGCAGTGGTTGTACCCAAGGCTTATAGCCGTGAAGCCGCCACAGAAAAAGGCGACAACGCGGCGGCTGCAATGAAGAACGTTGTGATTGATCCGCACCAGTATGACTGGGAAGGCGACGCACCTCTAAGAACGCCATCGTCGCGCACGATAATCTACGAGATGCACGTACGCGGGTTCACACAGCACTCCAGTTCTGGTGTCGCCGACGGCAAACGCGGTACCTATGCCGGACTGATCGAGAAAATACCCTACCTAAAGGATCTTGGAATAACAGCTGTCGAACTGCTGCCAGTGTCACAGTTTGACGTTCATGACTGCCCGCGCGGCCTCGTAAATTATTGGGGATACCAGCCAGTGGCGTACTTTGCGCCTCACCAGGCATACAGTTCGCGACAAGATCCAACTGGTCCAGTGGATGAATTTCGCGACATGGTCAAGGCGTTGCATAAGGCGAACATTGAAGTGATCCTTGACGTTGTTTTCAATCACACCGCTGAAGGTGGTGCATCAGGACCTACTCTGTGCTTTCGAGGGTTCGATAACCCAACTTACTACATCCTGGAAAGAGACCAATCGCAATATGCAAACTATTCGGGCTGTGGCAACAGCTTCAATGCAAATAATCCGATCGTGCGCCGCCTGATTCTCGATTGCCTTCGTTACTGGGTCGAAGAGTTGCACGTGGATGGTTTTCGATTTGATTTAGCGTCGATCCTGGCGCGCGATTCAGATGGCACGCCGCTGCCGAATCCACCAGTTCTGTGGGACATTGAATCGGATCCGGTTTTGGCGGGTACGAAGCTGATTGCCGAAGCCTGGGATGCTGCCGGTTTGTACCAGGTAGGAAGCTTCATTGGCGACCACTGGAAAGAATGGAACGGTATGTTTCGTGACGATGTACGTAGTTTCCTACGAGGCGAGGAGAATTTTGTTCAGCGCTTTGCTCAGCGACTGATTGGCAGCCCTGATATCTACGGACACGAAGAACGTGAAGCCGAGCAAAGTATCAACTTCGTTACCTGTCACGATGGATTCTCGCTCAACGATGTTGTCTCATACGAACAGAAACACAACGAAGCAAACCTCGAAGGGAATCGCGACGGCAACAACGATAATCGCTCTTGGAACTGCGGTGTCGAAGGTCCAACGGATGATCCATCCATAGAGAAGCTTCGCAACCGCCAGGTTAAGAATTTCCTGTCTGTCAACGTGTTGTCACTCGGCATGCCGATGATCTTGATGGGTGACGAGATGCGCCGGACGCAGAGGGGAAATAACAACGCCTACTGTTTTGATAATAAGGACAACTGGCTTGACTGGACGCTGCTCGAAGAGCATGCCGATGTGCATCGATTTCTAAAACTGCTGAACGCCAGACATGTGCTACGAACCGAAGACGAGGAGCAGCGGCGACTCACGCTCAACCAACTGTTGCTGCAGGCGAACAAATCCTGGCACGGCGTCAATCTAAACGAACCTGATTGGGAAAGTTGGTCGCACACGATTGCTTTATCCGCGGAACTGACGAAGGAAAATGTTCTTCTCCATCTGATTGTGAACGCGTACTGGGAACCTTTGGACTTTGAACTGCCTTTAGCAAACGGAAATGAGAATCCCTGGCGCCGTTGGATCGACACCGGACTCGATTCACCACACGACATCGTTCTATGGGAGAAAGCGAGTCCAATTTCAGCACACAGGTATACGGCCGAAGCTCGTTCAGTCGTGGCCCTCTATTCAGAACTAGACCGCAAGGGAGTTGGAAACTCAAAATGACGCGACACCACCTCTAAGCACCCAGCGAAGGACGAGAAAAGAAAATGATGAGCAAAGCACTCAATTCAAATCATCATCCTTAAGATACTTCGTTCCCTTTCCAGTCAACTCGAGGGCAAGGCCCTTGTCTGTTAACTGGTACATCCAAACACCTGGCGACACGGATGCCGCTCCCTGATAAGCTCCACCACCGTCGCCACCTTTTGCAGCTGCGGTGGTTTGTCCGCCAAATTCCCAACCACTGTTCACGAATTTCTCTAACGCTTCTTTCGTTTCAAAAACAAAGATGACGCTAAATTTCTTCACTCCCATTCCCAGTCCTGCCTGGACCTCTCTCATCTTCATGTAGATGACGTTCTTTGTTGCATTGTCGACTGCTATGCCTGAACCCTTTCCACCGCCGGCGACAAGTATCTTCATGCTCTTACTAGTAAAGACTGCGTATCCGGCGGCCGCTGCTATTGAAGCTTTCGCTGAAGGTTTGGCTTTATAAAGGCGTTCCAACGTCTGCTGCGCCTTGTTCCGAGCCTCAGCCTGTTTCTCTGCCTTCGACTTTGCGGTTACGACAACCCCGCAAGCCAACAGGAAAAACAAGGCGATGATTAGTCTCTTCTTTGTCATGACGGAACTCTCCTTTCGTACTACACGCGGGGAACCGTTATCACTCGACCCGCTCACTGACTTTAATGAAAACGAAGTGGGGCAAACTTCAAGTAGAACATCTTGCAACATGTTGATAACTCCAAATTTGATCACTTACTTATTTGAGTCAAATATGACGATCTAATTCATGTCGTTCTAGTGAGCGTACTTGCCGACTGGGCTAACGTCGGGATTGAGACTCACAAGGGGCGATTCAAAGGCACTTTCCCCAATGCATTTGTAAACCTTCGAAAATGCCGAACAACTGTCATTTTTGACAGGATTCCTAGACGTCACTAATTTGACAGACAAGCGTTTGGATCGGGTGGTCTGTGTTTTAAGGGGATAAGAGGGCGGTAAATGCAGAATGAATTTGAACGAGCCGCGCGAGAGTTGAAGTGTGATAACTGATGTGAGCTATCGGGCTTTGCACAAAAGGTAACATGCCAACAGTACAGTACCGCGAGCGAAGCGATCGGATGGCACACTCAACGATCCAACCATCAGAATTTAGGCGTAATGTCGACTGTGCCATCCGGTCGCTTCGCTCGCGGTATTGTACTGATCGCTCGACACTCACCAAGATTAGAGTTTTTGTGCAAAGCCGGGATATCGTCCGCGCCAGATCTTTACGATTTTTAGTGAGGCTAAGTTGTTGAAGATATTTGGTTGCCCAGGGACGGAATCGAACCGCCGACGCCTGCCTTTTCAGGGCCGCTTACCGACTCGCCGGAGTGGTTTGAATTCAATGGATGCCACTGAGAGCGCGGGCTTTATGCGTTAGGCATTGTAGGATTGCTTAGTGGTGAAGAGAGATAAATGTTCGTCCAGCCAACACCTCCGTTACCGCAAGAGCCAGGTCTGTTGCGATTCGCCTCTTAATAACATAACCGGAGGCTCCATTCTTAAAAGCCTCACTCACGAAATCCTCACCTTCACTGATGGTCAACATTATTACTTTGGCGCTTGAACCACTCGCTTTTAATTGAGCCACGGCTTGTATGCCGTCGATGATTGGCATCGAGATATCGAGGAGACATAAATCGGGCTTCAACTTTGAGGCCGCCTCTAAAAAGGTGCGGCCGTCGGCCACAGCCTCAACGATTTCATATTCTTGCTCAAGCATCTGTGTGACAAAGTTGCGCATCTCCTCGTGATCGTCGGCCAACAAGATTCGGGTGCGCGCCACTTATCGCTCCTTTTGCCGGTGCATTACCTGGAAAATTCCAGCCTGACAAAGACACACTCCTCAGAGTCCCCTCGGAGCCCGAGTCACAGCACCATACTAGAATGTCCTGTCGGAAAATACTCGCAAAAGTAACAGGAAGTTTTGAGAAAGCTCCGCGACGTGTTCGAAAAAATTCGCAAGAAGCAATGTTCTTGAGACAGAATCGAAGCCTCATGGGTTGGGGTAAGGCTGAAGACTCATTGGGCGCTGAATCGCGTCATTCTCAGGGACAAACCTTCAAATGTTTGAGGTCATGGAATGCGTTAGACGTTCATCAACAAGCGTTCGTCGTTGGTTCTCAGACAGCCACCAGTGAACGCTTCATCGCATACTCGATTAGTTCCGCGCTGCTGCGAATACTAAGATGATCCATCATCGTATATTTGTGGTAAGCCACCGTTCGAGGGGAGACATTCAGAATAAAAGCGGCCCCTTTCATGGAGTGGCCTTCAGCTAGTAGTTGCAGCACTTCTTTCTGACGCAAGGTCAAGCGATTTTTACGCTTGCCCTTTTTCAAGGCGTGCATGGCTGGTCCAACTATACCTTTTGTGACGAGCGGTGAAACGTAGAAACCTCCGCGTACCGCCTCACGAATCGCACCAACTAAATCCGAAGCCGCTGAAGTTTTTATGACATAGGCCGAGGCTCCCAATCGAAAAGCCTCCTTTGCTATGTCCTGATCCTGATTCTGGGTGAGATAAACCAGCTTTACTCTTGGCATCAGCTTTTTGAGCCGCTCGCCGGCGCTCAACCCATTCATAGTCGGCATTCCGATATCCAGCACTATCACATTAGGATTAAGGGTCGGTGCGGCCTCTATCAAGGACTGACCATCTGTGAACTTGGCCAGTATTTCAAACTCAGGTTCAAGCAGATTCCTGAGAGCGTCCATAATCAGGGGGTGATCATCTGCCAGTATCACACTAAAGGGTTTCATAATATCCTCGGTTAAGCACCAATTTTCGAGTCTGCTAAAACAAGAGGCGGGTTATCTCTTGTTGCTTTGTAGCGAATCGACTCAATTCCTGGCTCCTTATCAACGATAGTCGCCGGAAGGGGCACAGCGACGTCAATGCGTGTACCACGTCGCGGGTGCGAACAAATCTGCATCTCTCCACCAAGAATATGCACCCGCTCTTTCATGCTGATGAAACCAAGTCCGCCTTGACTCATCTCGGACTTTGGATCAAAGCCGCATCCGTCATCTGAAACAGAGAGGCGAACAACACTATTGGTTTTCCAAAGTGCTACTCGAACAGATTGTGCGCCGCTATGCTTCACAGCATTGCCCAGCGCTTCCTGCGCAACTCGGAAAACGCACAAATCCAACTCCTTTGGAATTGCTGCAGGAAAGCCCTTTTGATGAAACACAACTTTCAGCGTCGCGCTCTCAGACATCTCTTCGCAAAGAGTTCTCATGGTTGCTGGCAAGCCCAGATGGTCCAATTTGTTCGGGTGCAGCCGATGGGAGAGGCGGTGAATGTCGCCTGAAATCTCTTGTGTTTGTTTCTGAAGTTTCTTTAATAGTTGACGACTCTCAGGGTCTTTCGCGGTTTGCTTCCCGAGCTGTTCCAACTCGATCGCCAGCAGAGCCAGTCTTTGGTTAAAGTCATCGTGGAGTTCACGAGCGATGCGACTCCGTTCTTTTTCCTGAGCGGCCATCAGTCGACCGCTCAGATCTCTTAAAGTTTCTTCCGATCGCTTCCGCTCTGAGATGTCAATCATGAAACCAGACATCCGCCTGGTCTGATCAAACCTGGAAGTAACGCTGATCAGGGTGTGAAACCAAACGACCCTCCTGTCGGCCGCAATCATGCGAAACGTTAGATCATACTGATCGGCCTGTTGCTGAGAAAACGTGTGGTGTTTGTCTTCCGCATGAAGGTGCCGGTCAAGAAAGTCCGGCTCATACCAATCACTAATCGGATAGCCGAGGATCTCTTTCGCCTGATTACCCACAAAAGTGAAGCGCCAACTTTCAGCCTCCGCCTCAGCCTCCCAAACCAGAATCTTAGTGGTCTGGACTAATCGATTGAGAGTTGCCTCACTGGTTCTGAGCGCTACTGTTGTTAACAACTCGTTAGGAATAGCCAGTCGTTGCTGGCTTACCAACAAGGGAGTCCTTCCGCGGCGTGGCGGTTGCAGTAAACGCCTCGGGTAAACTGGCTGAATACTTTGATTAGAAACTTGGGCCATGAAACTGTCCTCGCCTGCAGGAATTTGTCTCAGTTGCGAATCAAGCTGAAGGGTGGTTTATTTAGCTTCTCTGGCAGCAGGCAAAAATAAGCGCCCTGGACTCTTCTGTTCGAGTACCAAGGACAGCCATGGCGCCTTGCAAGATAGCAAAGTCATTCGAGCGAAGATGAGCGTTCAAATCGTCCTCCATATCCCACTCACTGATCAACAAGGATGAATTTTCATCGGTACTGTCTACGTAAACGTTGAAGGAGAGGCAGCCAGAAGTAGCCCGGATAGGTCCAAGCATTTGGTTAATCGTCTGAAAAAACTCCTTGCGCTTCTCGGGCATTACAGTAATTCTTGTCGTGCATACAATCATGGTGGCACTCAAATGAGAGACACGAGTCCAGCGATCGGTCCGCATCCTGATCCTCGCCAACACAAACTATTTATGATTGCGAGTGTCGCCGGACCAAAAGAGTAATTAGTTTGCTATCTCAAGCAGTGCAAGACGCGTGCACAAAACAAGGAGGGACTTGTTGGCATAAGCTAAGGCTATTCTTTGTGGCAGTTAGGGGTTACGGATAGGGCCGAAGATTAGTAACGAAGGCACTTGTTGCCCTCAATATATTGCGGAATCCTTAAAACTTAAAAGGGAGGAAGGCTTTTTAAGAACCGTCGGTGCCCTTGACCATGGCCTGAGGTCGTTGTATTCCGAACTTATTCATTCGAGCCCGGAGAGTACTGGCATTGAGTCCAAGAAACTTTGCGGCACCATAGGGTCCGTCGATTCTCCATCCGGTGTTTTCAAGTGTTCGAACGATGTATTCTCGCTCCATCTCATCGAGGCGTCTCGGGACAGGCGATTCTTCTTTAGCCTGCTCAAGAATATCTGCGAGAGATAGTACTGAGCCCTGGGAGTGGATTACGGCACGCTCTATCACATTTGCAAGTTCTCGAACGTTTCCCTGCCAGGAGTGCGCCTGCAACCTCTGTAGGCTACGGGGGGAAACTGAGGTGATCGTTTTCCCGAATCTCTTTGCAAATTTGGTTGCAAAATGGTCAACCAGGTGAGGTATGTCATCTTTGCGCTGTCTGAGTGGGGGCACAGTTATGGGGAAGACATTCAGGCGATACCAAAGATCTTCACGAAACCTCCCTTTGTCGACCTCCAGCTTCAGATTGCGATTCGTCGCAGCAATAATCCGAACGTCTACCTTGATGGTCCTGGAGCCTCCGACCCTTTCTAATTCACCTTCCTGTAAAACTCGTAGTAGTTTGACCTGTAGCTCCAACGGCAACTCACCAATCTCATCCAGAAAGATGGTGCCGCGATCAGCTAGCTCGAAGCGGCCGAGTTTGCGAGCCGCTGCTCCCGTAAATGCGCCCTTCTCGTGGCCAAACAATTCACTTTCGATCAGGCTTGCGGATAGAGCGGCGCAATTAACCTTTATCAGCGGACGATCCTTTCGCGTGCTCGCTCCATGAATAGCTCGCGCCACCAATTCCTTTCCAGTGCCAGTCTCACCGCTGATCAGAACAATTGCATCGGTTGATGCGACCTGAGCGATCTTGGAGAGGACGTATTTGATCGGATCGCTTTGGCCGACAATTTCTCCAAACGCCTGGTCCAATTGGAGCTCCTGTTGAAGATAGATATTTTCCGCCTCCAATAGGTTCTTCAATTGATTCAATTCGTCGTGGGCGCGACGTAGTTGTTCTTCCGACTCTCTGCGCTCGGTGATGTCTATACAGGAACCGATAAAACCAAGGAACTCATTGGTTGACGAGAAGCGTGGCGTACCAGCATCAAAAACCCACCGGTACACTCCGTCGGCGCGGCGCAAGCGGTATTCCATTTCGAAACGCTTTCGCTCATCGAAGCCTTTGTTATAGATTTCAATACAGCGTGCCCGATCATCTTTGTGAACGCCTTCGGTCCAACCGAAACCCAATTCTTGTTCCGTAGGGTGACCGGTAAATGTCAACCATTGCTCATTGAAATAAGTGCACAACTTATCGCTGCCGGCCACCCAGATCATTACCGGCGCTGTATCAGCCATATTTCTGAATTTGGCCTCACTCTGGCGTAATGTCTCCTCGGCGTGCTTGCGCTCGGAAATATCACGCAGAATTACCGTATAGAAGTTATGCGCGTTCAACTCTATCTGCGAGATTGAAGCCTCTATCGGAAACACCTCTCCCGATTGCCTAAGACCGATTAAGTCTCCAGGCAACCCCATCTCGCCGCCTGTTACATTCGTTTCGCTAGAGAGACAAACGTGATCTTGGTGGGCCTGGCGGAATAGCTCAGGAATGAATCGTTCAAACGTTTGACCAATAGCACCATCAGCAGAACAACCAAACATCTTCTCGGCGGCGGCATTAAAGAGCACAATCTCATGGTGCTCATTAATGGTGATGATGCCGTCCATGGCCGATCCAATTATTCCAGCCAATTGAGCTTCGTTCTGCTTCAGGGCGATTTCCGCAGTTTTGCCTTCGGTTACATCGCGAACGACGCTTAGAATGTTCTCTCCGCTTCGTACAACTCGCGCTTCAAACCATCGCTCAGTTCCGTTGAACGGAATGGTATACTCCAGGATCTGAGCATCGTCCTCCTCCGCGCGTTCAAAGCACTTTGACAAATCGCTGGCTAACTCTGGCGGCAGTACGTCGCGCATGTTCTTGCCAAGAAGTTCTTCGGCAGGTACGGAGAGATCGGATCGCCCTTGCGGATGATAGTCAAGATAGACTCCGTCGCGAGTTTGCAGAAACATCTGGTCAGGAATCGCATTGAGGATTGCTCGGTTTCTCTCTTCGGTTAGCCGGTGCGCTATTTCAGCCATCTTCTGTTCGGTTATGTCCAGAGTGACACCACGCATGCCGATGACCGTTCCTGCCTCATCCAGAATCGGGCTCAAATGAGCTTCAGCCCAAACTACTCGCCCATCTTTCGCTAACCACCGAAATTGGATCGATCCACCTGTCTCTGCAATGTCCTCACCCTCACGAATAACTCTTTCGCGATCTTCTTCATGGACAAGATTCACCCCTAACCCTGGTGTCGATAAAAACTCGTCAGCGCTATAGCCCAAAATCTTCTCAACGTATTCACTTATGAAGGTTGGTTTACCAGTGCCTGTAATCGCGTCAGAGCGCGCCTCCCAGACAACGCCTGGCACGTTTGAAACAACTTCATCGAGGCGCCTTCGCTCAGCCACAGCAACCGACGCAAGTCGAACGCTTTCCAACTCCGCATGCAGACGTCTGGCCCTCATGACCAACAGCCATGCTATAAGCAAGGCTTCAAGGATGCAGGCTGCGGTAAGCCCGACTATGTACCATTTGTACACTCCCCAGAACGTCACTTCCCTAAACTCAATCACGCTCCCCGGGGGCAAGCTATCCTCGCTGATTTTCCAACGTCGCAACTCGCGCCAGTCAAACATCGGGACCGTTGGCGCGTTTTGGAACGGGATGTCCTGTGCCCTCTCGCCGTTGGCAATTCTTCTCGTCAATTCTGCCACTTTGCCAGCCGCAGATTCGACTGTGTATACGTGACCGCCGACGATTCCACGACCAATTAAAGGAGCTGACATACCAAAGATAGGAACCGGAGTGGACTTTGAAATCGAAGAGAGAATGTCTCCTGTCTCCCAGAGCTTACCTTTCTCATCCAGTGCCTGTTGCCAGGCGTAGATTACAATCGAATGCTCCGGCAAACTTGCGGTCCTGGCAATCAATTGGTTTGGAGAGAGATTCGTCAGGTAATTTATTTTTATTCGGCCCTCAAATCCCCGAAGTTCTTCGCGGGCCATCGCCTCAATTCTATTGTCGGCTACGAGTGAACCGCTAACGACGAATACCTGGTTTACATCCGGATTTAAGCTCAATGCGAGATCGAGAGTCTGCTTGTAGCTGGTGATCACGGCGACACCAGTCATTGCCGGGTGAACTTGGATCTCACTCGGTAGAGGCCGACTGCTTCCGTAGAACACGATCGGGACCTGTGGGAAAAGGTCATCATATTTGGAAAGAAAATTCAGTACGGCATCAGAGTGTGCGACTACTACGTCGATGCTGCGGTCGGAATACTTGTTAAGGAGATAGTCATGTAAAACCTGTGATTGGTTCTCTCCTGGGAACCGATTAACCTCCAGATATTCCGGATAATATTCAATGTTGTCAGGAATAGACTTTAGGACTGCTTGAAAACTCTGGTCCCATAAGACATGACCCGGGTAGCTTTTGTCGTACCAGTAGAGCACCAATACTCTCTTGGGTGCCGGCAATTGCTGAGCGGGGATCACCAATGGCAGCCACGAGAGCGCCAACAAAACCAGCAACGGCGGTAGACGACCGATTTTCACAGGCTCTCTCTTATCGTCATCCCCTAGAACATTAGCCTCATAGCAAACTGAATCTGGCGTGACGAACCGGATTCACCAGTGGGGAAACGTGTGTTCGTGATCAGCCCAAACGCCGGGCTGCCGACTACATTGTTCGGCTGCCCAAAATTTGCGTGATTGAAGAGGTCGAAGAATTCTGCCCGCAGTTGTATACGAAGGTTCTCCGCAAGCTTCGTAGTCTTGGTGATCGAAAAATCTGTGTTATTGAAGGTGGGACCGATCACCGCGTTTCGACCCAAATTGCCAAGACGCTCGACCGCCGTAAAAACTGAGGTGTCGAACCAGCCGTCAACTCGGCCGAGGATATTGATTGGACCATTAACGTCGGGCCTGAGTGTGCCCGCTAGGCCGTTAACAGAACTGTTGGTAGTGACGACGTTGAATGCGTTGCCGCTTTGCGATTGCACGATCGCTGACAGCTGCCATCCATCTACCAATCGATTTTGGTGAAATGGTAATTCGTATAATGCAGTGACTACAAAGCGATGACGGGCATCGAAGTCAGATAGACCGCGGTCCGCGTCAAGATCATAACTGTTCTGGATCACGATTCCTCGCGTGCTGAATGAACTATAGTCGAGTGACTTGGACCAGGTGTAAGAAGCATCGAATTGCAAATTACGTGTAAGCCGCCGCCTTGCTGTCACCCAAAGAGCGTTGTAACTCGAATTACCTGAGCTTTCCGCCTGGGTGATATTCCCAAGCGGTGCACCTGGTAATATCGGGCTCGAGTTGGATAACGCCGGATACGGACGTGCGCCATTCACGGGCTGGTTGAGATTGCGTCGAGTGATCAGGTGTGTGCCCTTGGATCCAATGTAGCCGAACATCACCACAAAAGGCGTGAACTGATGCTGCACGTTCAAATTCCACGACTGCATATATGCGTTGTCGAAGTCATGGTCCACAGTTTGAGGTGCAAGGCTGACGGGACCAGCCACGTCGATCGCGTTGTCGAGACGGACGCTGCCGGCGAAGGTAAGCGGGATCGCTAGAGGTGGATTTCCGCTGGTTGGCGTCACCACGCTAGTCATCGGTTGGTCAACATATATTCCATAAGCAGCGCGCAACACTGTCTTGCCCCCGCCGAAAGGAGTCCATGCAAAGCCAACGCGCGGTTGAAAGTTCTTGTTGTTCTCGTGATAAATGGCATCGATTCCTGACCCGATGCGGATAAGTGAAGCGCTCTCGGGATCGAACACGATAAACCGATCATAACGCTCACTCGGCGTCATATTCCACTCGTATCGTAGACCAAAGTCCAGCGTCAAATTCGGTCGCGCTTTATAATTGTCATGGACAAAGAAACCCAGTGCACCCTGGGCAATACTACTTGACTGGCTACCGAGAGTCAGATTGAACGAGTTTGCGGTGCCGGTCAAAAACGCCTCAACGGTTGGGAAGTTGAACGAGCCGGTCCCTTGCCGGAAATTGTTGTTTAGAAACTGACGGTATTCCCCACCAAACTTCAATGAATGCAGACCAGAGAGCCAACTAGCGTTGTCCGCTACGACAAAGGTTGTGTCGCCGCGTCCAGATGGTTGGGCTGCGGGACCGCCCAAGTTGAGAACCCCACCGGCAACATTGATTTGGGGTAGTCCGATTGGAACGTCGATGCCATTGCGGATACCAAAATCTGCCGGGTTAAGTTGCGCATTCGGATCGCTGGTTGACGAGAAACGGTTGAATCCCATGCGAGCCTCATTTACGAGATTCGGACCGAAGATGTGCGTCTCGTTCAATGTGAAGATTTGCCTCAGAACGTTAGTGTTATTGCCAAAGCCAGGAATGGTGTTACCCGTTCTAATGGGCTCCCGCGAATCTAGGCGTTGAACCGCATAGTATCCGTGCAGGGTGTCTTGTTCATTCAAAACATAACTGATGTCTGTGGTCCATTGATCCACGTCAACTGGAGCGTTATCCGTCCCGACAAACCGAGGTGTCCCGGACGAGTCGACTAAATTGGGCCGTGGTATGAACTCGATTAACTTTGCGATTACCGGATCAGTCACCGACGCGCGCTGTGCTTCGCTTAAAACAACGCTGTTGAGGTTGAGTCCCTGGCGCTGGCGCAGCCCCTCGTAAGAGAAGAAAAAGAATAACTTTTTTTTGATGATCGGGCCTCCCACGTTGCCGCCAAACTGATTACGCTTGAAGGGCGCGGGGTGCTGTGAAGTTGATTCGAAGAAATTACGAGCATCGAGTGCGTCGTTCCGAAGAAACTCAAACACTTCACCATGAAATTCGTTGGAACCGGAGCGTGTCGCAAGGTTGACTACGGCGCCCCCGCTTTGACCGTATTCAGCGCTGAAAGTTGAGTTGTCGACCTTAAATTCCTGGATAGTGTTGATTGACGGTTGAAAGCTTATCGAGCCAAAGGTCAGGTTGTTGAGAGTGATTCCGTTAACCTGGTAGTTGACCATCTCTTCACGATTGCCGCCTGTGTTAATCGCTAGAGATCCCAAACCTCGCATGGGCGCTGCGGAGAAAGCACCTTGCGGAGGGGTAACTGACCCCGGGACCCTCAATGCAAGATCCAAAAAGTAGCGACCGTTGAGCGGCGTCTCCTGAACCATCCGTTGATCGACCACGTGATCAATGGAAACATTTGAATGTTCAACCAAGTCATTAGCTGTCGAGACTGTGACCGCCTGAGACACCTCACCCACGCGAAGTTGAAAGTTCAGCTTGACGGTACGGCCAACCTCTAGGTTCAATCTCTCGATGATCTGCGTTTGAAATCCCTCAGCTCTGACCTCAATTCGATAGGAACCGACTGGAAGAGCAGCAATTTGATAACGACCATCATCGTCCGTTGCGCCTACGCGCATTATGCCGATGTTGTTGCTCACAACAGTGATTTCGACCGAAGGTAAAATCGCACCGTTCTGATCAATGACTTGTCCTTCGATGGAAGCAGTGGATTGTGCGTGAACGGTGTGGCAGAGCAGAATAACAACGAAGGAAAGAACCAGAACCCTATTAATCGGCGGCCTCGAAATGGCTCCCTTCATACCTTCAACGCTCTGTACGATCAGCAAAAACAAATAGTCATCAATTCGGATGTCAGCCTGTTTAAGTCCTATAAAGTTATCCTTTGTTAGTGGCTTGGCCAATACTTTAAATTTGGTATTTTGGGCGGCGCTTCCATGTACAGACTGGATGTTCCAAGAGGGAGATGGGGCAATCAGGAATGTAGAGAGAAGCGTCCATCTCAGAGCCTGCAGCGAAGAGACCGCCGTAGACTTCTTATTGATGCGAATAGAGGACTTCATCGCAACTCTCTATTTGGGCGTTGGGACTCCCCCGACTTCTCAATTGTCTTTGGGCAATTACACAGGAGGACGGAGAGTTAGTGGGTTTTTCAAGAAACTGCGAGTTCAAGCGGTTGGGCGCAGTGATGTTCTAAAAGAAATCTGCCTCGATTGCTCAAAACCGATCGCCCGCACTCGCAGCTCATACTCGAGGCGATCTCTGCCAAAACACGAATTGTTCGCTTTATGCGAACGAAACTCTACGCTCACGGTCGCTTGCCAGCAATCCGTAAAAATACTGGGCAAATCATCACGCCGCCTTAAACTATAACCGGAGAGAAAACTACTGAAGGAAGCTTAGATTGCGAAGTTTCAAGATCACGGAGAGCCTTGTGGCAACAAAGTTAGATGGATCCCACTGCAGAAGTGCAACTCCTTGAAGTCCGGCACCGGGAACGGGAACGTACTCCGGCTCCCACTTGATCACAAATCGGTTGGCATGGGTAGCCGTCGTCCTGTCGAACCGTGAAGTTGAAACTATTAATGACAGACTAACGAAGACGACACCTACGACCATGGAAGTAACACTTAGCTGCATTGATGATTCCCCCCTTTGCTAGCATTTTTGCTAGTAGTAATGGCTACCCAGATGTATAAGAGTTGGGAATGGGAGGGATAGAGCTGAGGGAGTTAAGAATTAGATTTTGAGAGTGAGTATTCCACCAATATTTTTTCAAGTGCGTGCGAGTTGTGGCCAGCATTCGCACGGCCGGAAGGTGTGCGGTTACTTCTTCTTCCTGAAGATAGCGAGATCACATACCTCTGAGTCGATTTATTGGTCTTGCCTTTGCGAGGATGGGCCAAGCAAGAAATCTGACCCTCGTTTTCCTCGAATCCAGCACTACACCCTTGCGACTAGCTCCACTCATCGAATCCCGTGGACCTGACCAGAATTCGAGTCATGTCAAACACCGCCAAAACTAAAATATGTCTCCTGGGCGTAGCCATTTTGGTAATTGCTGCCGCCACAGTTTTCGCTCAGTCGAACTCTCCCGTACCGGAACAACCGGCGCCCGTCCAACTCGATGGCCGAACAATTTTTTACGTTCGTACAACCGCTAAATCCATAACACCCGAAGTTCGGGCAAAGAACATTGGTGAGCGGATCCAAAGGCTAGCAGCGGATCCTTATTCCAGACCCGATTCGATCAAAGTCAGCGATAGCGACATCAGTACCGACATTGTGGCGGACGACGTTACCATAACGTTGATTCTCGATGCCGACGCACAAGCCGAAGGTCGTAGCCGCCAGGAACTTGCGGTAGAGCGCGCTGAACAGATCAAAGCCGCTATCCAGCAGTATCGCCGGGAACACAGCACGCGAAACTTTTTGAAAGCGTCCGGGTTTGCTCTGCTAACCACCATCGTTTTTCTCGCATTGCTCATCCTGATTCAAAAGTCTTATCGAGTCTCCAGATCTCGGTTGATAGCCTGGATTGAAAAAGACCCGCGCCCGCTCCTAAGGAAATACGAAACACCTCATTTCCAACAACTTGAAGCGACAATCTTAGGATTCTTAAAACTACCGCGCCTGGCGGCCATCGTGGTCTTGCTCTATTTTTACATTGGTCTGGTCTTCAGTTTCTTCCCAGGTACCCGCAATGTAGCCGGCCTCGTGCTCTCTTATACGACCGATCCGCTTAACCTCATGTGGCACTCTCTACGTAAGGAAATCCCAAACCTTTTCTTTATTGCGATTCTTGTCCTAGTGACAAGATACGTCGTGAAACTGATGCACATATTCTTTCGAGGTATAGAAGTCGGCACAATTGAAATCGCCAGGTTCTATCCTGAATGGGCCATGCCCACCTTTAAGCTGGTCAAGATTCTGGTGATTCTGTTTGCGCTAACAGTTGCCTACCCCTACATTCCAGGCTCCGCTTCGGACGCTTTCAAAGGAGTTTCGTTATTCCTCGGATTATTAGTGTCCCTTGGTTCAAGCTCATTTGTGAGCAACGTAATCGCTGGTCTTACGATGACCTATATGAGGGCCTTTAAGATTGGCGATCGTGTAAAGATTGAAGATTTCACTGGCGACGTTGTAGAGACGAGCCTGCAGGTAACACATCTTAGAACGCCAAAGAACGAGATCATCAGTGTGCCAAATTCGAAAGTCATCAACAGTCATGTGATCAACTACACTGGTATGGCGCGCGAGAAAGGACTAATTCTTCACACCACAGTGGGAGTTGGTTACGACGCACCCTGGCGGCAAGTGCGCGCAATGCTGTTGTTGGCTGCCGAAAGAACACCAGGAGTTTTGAAAGAACCCGCTCCCTTTGTGTTTCAGAAAACTTTAGGGGAGTTCTGCATCACTTACGAACTAAATGCTTACACAAGCAAGCCTCAATTCATGGGAAAAATCTATTCGGACTTGCACAAGAACATCCTCGATAATTTCAATGAGTATCAAGTTCAGATCATGACGCCGAGCTATGAGGGTGACCGTGAAGTGCCAGCAATCGTGCAAAAAGACAAATGGTACGCAGCGCCAGCCGATAGGTTTAGCGACGATGGAGAACCACCTGACCCCGAAGAGAAGGATTCATAACCGAACTCGTCGAGACTTGCGAGAAAACCCGGAATGGCGCATTACCTGGCCCTACGTGTATTGCCAACTCATTCGCTTGTTCTCAAGCGTGGCCAGGAACCCTTTGAGATCAAAAGCTCGGGAACTGAGCGCAGCCCTTTGCAGATGATCGAGATCGCGCTGAGCGTTAGATTGCGGTCAACCAGGGGATTGCATAAGCCGCTTCAAGAGATTCCGCTTCGCCAACCCCATCAGCCCGACCGGTGAGATCAGCAAGAGACTGTTCGTTGGTGACGGCGAACACGTGCATTGCCTCAAGCGGCAAAGACGTGCCGTCATCGTTGTCAATTCTTACTTCGAAGCCGATGCAATCGCCGGCCATCTCAAACAGGATCCGTTCCTACCGGGAAAAAATATGTGGTCGACATTGTGGCGAACATCGCTAAGAGGAATCAAGATTGAGCACTCCATCGCGTCAATACCGGCGGTAAAAAGAACCAAAAGTTTTCCACGTTTTTGGATCGAAGCCTCGGCACATTCCGCATTTCAGACACGTGCGATAAGTCTGGCCATCGCGAGTTATGGGCCAACTCATACGACGGTGCCAACACCCAAATAGACTTCCGCGAAGTCGTTCGGGTGCAGAGAGTACTGTTCCCAAATCTTCTCGGTGCGATGAGATTCGTCGCTGTGAAATACTGGTGACGCGTTCCATTTTCTCTCCTATTCATCAAGCTAATGGGCTGAGGTGACTCAATAAACGGCACTTGAGTTGACGCAAGTGCGTTTCTTTTAAGTGACTAAAGAGGCCAGCCTGTTAGCTTCGGGCAACGCTGGGCTGTCGCTCCGCGAATCGAAAGAACTGTGTTAGCGGTACTAATGAAGATCGCAACGGCAAAGGGATGGTGCTCACTGCAATTCATCTCCTCTTGTTCAAACTTTACCCAGCCTGCTTTGACATTTTCACGTGGGCCGGATCTGCCCCTTAAGTCCGGCCCACTAACGGAGGTGTAATTGCTGGCCTACTTCCTCCTTTAAAAGTTGCCATCACACCCCCGATGTTGAACCCCCAACCTCAGGCATTTCTATTTCAACATCGAATCGCGCTGCCAGGCCTCGGTTCCTTTAGCAACGGTCACTGAAATCACTGCCATTCCCAGTTGATTGCGTACAGGCGCGCAAGCCGGTCCAAGTCGACCCGTACCGCGGCCCAGGCACTCTGCACTTCCGGCGTGAGTTTCGCATTGTGTTTTTCCAGAAAGTCATTGATGCGTTTCCCTTTAACAAGAACTTCTCGTGCGTCCTCAGCGGCGCTGTCGTTCTTGCGATTATCCTCGAGGCGACGGGTCGCCTTGCGAAAGTCGCTGTTGACGGCGTTAATCTCGTCTTCAGCACTCGTGTTATTCAAGGCCGATTTATCCAGCGCCGCGTCGAGCGTCAGTTTGTATTTGTCCGCCATATCTTCAATGTGCTGCAACAGATTTTTGATATCGGCTTCTCCTACGGGAGCACCTATCGCGTGACCTTGATCCCAAGTGATATTGAAACCAGTTGCCAGTTCGCCGAGATCTGACCGCAAGGTTGTCCACTCCTCTTGCACACCGTCCAGTGGGTTTCGCTTTAAGAAGTTCTCGATCGACACTCCATAGTGCAGCACGGTTGATAAGTTACTCTTGGTGTTTGGCCCCGAATGATCGTTCTTCAACGCTTCGGTTGTGCCTCTGAACTTCTTCAGAATGTTGTTGAGGTCGTCCTCCCTTGACGACTTGTTAAAGCCTGACTTGTCCATCGCCTTGTCCGCAGCTTTGGCGAAACTATCTGTGCTCGTGTCAATGCGGCTCAGAAGGTCTGTCAGCTGCTGGTCTGAAATATTCTGCTTCACTTGAGCGTTCGATGTCGCAACAGTGAGGGCGATTGCGACCATGATTAACGTAACGTATTTGTGTAATTTCATCTTACCCTTCCTTCCTTGTGGTGTGCCGTTGGTTCCTGGCATCCAGATTCTCTGCCCGACGGGCCAACATCAATATATTGGTTGCCGCCACTCAGTGGTTTTTAGACGGCGCGCTTCGAGGACACGTATTCTCTGCTCAGCCCTTTGCCGAACTGAATCGAATGAAGGGCCAACTGCATGTTCGTGATGGATGGGCCAGCGAAAGAAACACGCTTCCCAACTCTCACCCTGTTTGTAAACGAGGATCTCCCAATCTACCGGTTTACGGGACGACCAAATTAGTTGCCTTGTAATGATGTCTTCTGGCAAAACGAGTGAGTTGCAGGACTGGAGTCCATCAACCGATCGTTCAATCTGTTTCTTGCACGACAAAACAGTTTCAGAAATGGTGTCCTTATTCATCAGCTGTCAACACTCCATTAATGACTTCGGGTCAAATCTGCGTAATCGGCAAGTTACTTTCGGCTAACGTCGATCACCTTACTTGGTGGCTTCAGTTGTTAGGTGGTTGAGACCTCCAACTCGACTGTCGTCGTAATCCTAGTTGCGCGATTCTGATAGTGGCTTCCTCTCTCAAATGGCGGGCCAAAGAAGCAACTGATGGAGCCGAGGGTATAAATGATGGCCCCGCAGAGGTTAAAGGGCCTTTCCTGAAACTGCATCGAACCGGTTGCAGCACTATATATGGCGGGTTCCGCGAAATATGGTGACCCTCGTGTCATGCTCTCGATCGACGCTTTCAACCTTCCCAATATATTCATGGGGTATTGAAGTGGTTATTCCTTGAGCAAGGCCCTGAGATAACGCACGAATCCCCGACGCTATCGGCACATCTGTTTGTGGCCCTGATAGCGTCGAGGATTCGTGGTTCAGGTCAGGCAAGCATTTTGCACTTCAGCCTGACGATTACTGCTTGGTTTATCCGGTCGCTTTACTGGCTGCTTTGAGCTCTACCAACTTCCTGATAAGCCGGCGATTTCTCTCCACAAATGCGAGATAATCCCCGAGGCAGCTCTCCAACAGCACCCCTACGCCATAGTGTCCTGTCGTATCTGCAGCTGCGACCAAAGCCATAAACTCTCCGATGCGCCAATGAGTCAAATGCATTAGCTTAGACAAAATGAAGATTCGTCTAACAACTGGCGCCTTGATTTCGGCAAGTTCACTGCGGAAGTCCTCGACAAAGACCTCTTCCGTGCGACCACTAAGCGTAACAGGCTTCTGATTTATAAGCTTGAACGCCTGATCAATCTTGTCGAGAGACTTTTGTGCTACGAACGCTCTTGCTTCGATCGCTTCTTTGATATCGGGTTCGTCAGCGATCTTACCTACCTCCTGATAGAACTGAATCGAGCGCTCCGTCTTTCGTCGTACATCGCTCAGTAGTAGTACGAACATTTCCTGTGGACTATTAACTGGCATTACATTCTCCTTTCAATTTCCTCGAACCGACACTCCCCGCAGATGTGGCACGGTCTGACTTTCTAGCCACGTTGATCACAATACGTATTGATTCACAACGGCACACTGCGCGGAGACTCTGGGGTTTGCGGCCATCCTACTGAAAGTAGCGAAGAAAGATACTGTCAAAACTTCTGGGAAAATTTGAGTCACAAAGCTTTGCCGGTATCTCCATCGGGTCTCAATTCTTCTGCTCTACTCCTCGTCATAGATCCGGTCGATCAACAAAGGGACACTGAGAGCGGCAAGTCCCCGTCTCGCTCTGTCCCTTCCCGGATTTATTTCCTCCCCGCCAACTCCGTGGCGAAGCTCTTCATTTACCTAACTCCACGAGAGAAGTATCGCGTTCTCTGTGCAACCCTGCGTCTTTGGTCTCTGTGAGTGCACGTCGGGTTCATAACCACGAAGACACAGAGAACGCGGAGATTGCACAGAAAAATACTCATGTCGTTAATCATCCAAGACTGGAGTCCAAGTCTTATCTGGGTTAAACGCATTTATTGAGGCAGCCACTTCCAGTGTCTTAGGACCAAGATCTTTTTGGTAGACCACGCCGTCGTGACTAACGATAAATGTCTTGACGCCACTGAGTCGGTATTGTGCGGGGAACGCGATAAGCGCGAAGCCGCCAATCATCACATCCTTGACAACAAAGTCCAACTGGCCCAGTGGAGCCGCTGGTCCCTGTCCTTTTAAGATCCTAAAGAAGTAACCGTGATAGGGCTCCGTTCGGCTGGAATATCCTCGTTCAATTGCCGCGGCTACCTTTTCACCTATCGGACCCTCCCAGGTTCCATCGGCATTTTTCCAGGCCAGCCCGTCTTGTGTTCCCGGTGTGCTGATAATGCGTTGAGCGTATTGATTCACTCCCGAACTTCCATGCTTGATCAGGGCGTAGTCATGTTGCGCCTCAACATAGCCGCGGCAGATCTGAATCGCTGTGAGCTCATTGCCTCCAATTCGGCGGTAGAGAAGTTCCCGTCGCCCTGCTTTCGTATCAAAGGCCCAGGTCGAACCAAATTTCACGATTGGAATAGCAAACGGCCAATTGTCTTCACCAATCTGAAGGATGGCGAGACGCGCGGTTTTTGAGGGCAACGCGATGTTGGTTTTCGCTCGGGCCTGGGCGGCAAACTCTTTCAATACCTCCTGGTCCCGCACTGGTTCACCTGTGTTAATTATGTCGTAACTGTCAGGCCCTAGAATTTCGGCAAGCGCTGTCGTATCCATTTTTTCCGCAGCATCGATCAGAGCATTTGCTGCCTCGTCGGCTGTCGCGAATGACTTGCCTTTTGATGGCGAGGCAGTCTGCCCGATCGCGATTTGTGCGGCCGTTAAGAGCGCCAACAATACGACCGTCATTAGTATCGTTTCGCCCAGTGTCGAAACACGAGTTTCCATTGTTATAGTTTTCCTTTCGTTCATAATTACCTCCTTCCTCCGCCGCCGCGTCCACCACCGCCCATGCTGGAAGAGCCTCGACTGCTACTGGCGCGAGCATTGGATCCACTAAAGCCCCCAGAACCACCGCTGAAACCACCGCCGCGATTTCCGCTCGAACTGCCGACGCTGCGATTGCCTACACGGTCTCCACTCGCGCCACCGCTTCCTCGATTTGCACCTGTGGAACGATCACTAACGCCAGCACCCCCTCGGTTTGAAACGCTACCGCGATCGCTGGCACCGCTGCGACTACCAGCACCTCCCCGATCGCCAGCACCGCTACGATCACTAACGCCGCCGCGATTTCCTGCGGTGTTACGGTCACCAACGCCACCGCGATCACCTACGCCACCGCGATTCTGACTGCCGAGATTTCCACCTTGACGGCCAACATCTCTTTGGGCCGACCGCTGACGGTTTTGCAAGGAATCTCCTCGTGCACTTCCACCAAACTTGTTTGCAGTGTTGCGATCACCGTATGGAGCGCCGCCTCGATGCGAGGGATTGTGTTGCCACTTTCCACCACTGACGTTCGTGCGGTTACCGCCTTGAATGTTTGTGTTGCGATTGAAGTTGTTATTCATATTGACGTTGATGTCGTTACCGCCCCAGCCGCAACCCCAACCCCAACCGCCACCCCACGCGGCGCCGACCGCCAGACCTACACCAAAAGAGATCGCACTCGCGGCAATCACTGCCCCTGTCGACGGATAGGCAATTGGCGGGTATGGATATACCGGCGCACCGTATACAACTGTCGGGTTGTAAGAGGGGACATAGACAACCTCAGGATTCGCTTGTTCGATTACAATGACCTGCTTGCTCTGAATGGTCTGGACCTCAACGTTCTGTTGTTGGTTGTCCTTCAAGGCCCCAGTGCCTTGAGCTTTAGCTCGCATTCGCTGAACCGCATCCATTACCTCAGCCTGTTGCGCCAAAAAGGCGTTGCCGAGGTCGGTGGTCCACTGAATGTCATCAGCCAGGAATTTGACGACATCCGGCAAAGGCGCCATCGCCTGAATGCTCGGATCCCAAGGTTGTTTCTTGACCGCTTCCGCTAGTTTCTTTTGGTCTTTTGCAATACTTTGGTTTTTTTCCAACCACTGCTGCAGTTGAATAATCTCCAGCGGATAAGTTGAGGCTACGAGCGTTTGACTGAGCAGGTTGTCGGGATACAACGCAATCGGTGCCACCAGAGAATCAAGTTGGTCCGCAGGGATTTTGACGGCCTCCTGGGCCGCCGGTTCCTGTGGTTGGCGGGCTAACAGACTTGCGTTACCAGGTAAGACCAGTGCCGCAGTACACATAAACGCCGCCAGATATTTCGGTAGTTGTCGTCCGCACCCCGTGCGCAAAACTTTCGGTTTCATTTCAAACCTCCGCGTCTAGATGCCGTTTGCCAGTTATGGGGAGATCAGACTGGTCGTTACAATGGCGCCGGTATTCACTAATGGATTTGCAGTGTGCGTTGGCATCTCCACCACAGCGTTCACCGAATTGAAAGCTCGGCCAGTCGGCTCGCTGCCGATCCGTTCCAACACCCGGTCCGCTCGAGCTCTCTTCCATGGCGAGGGCCAGCGTGTAGACTTTGGAAATTGCCGCAAGCCAGGTTTGAGCGCATCCTACTTCAGCGCCAACAGAAAAAAACTCGCAAAAGTACTAGGAAAGTCGCAGAAATGACTGTGGATATTAGAAACTGAGACGATTGTAGCGGTGAATTCTGGAGGTGTGAGGACAGCGACGAGGAATCAGCGAATTAGCTTTAGAAGTTACAAAGCCACTCTGTGCAACCTCTGTGTCTCCGTGTCTCAGAGGTAATTTGTGCGCCGTACAGCGCACCATGGAGACACAGAGATTCTTCAGAGCTTTGTCATAAAGAGTTTTTCAATTTCCTCGCACACGAGATTTTGCTTCAGATTACCACATCGTCATCTCGCCTGGCGGTGGCAATGACTTTCCCGAGCAGGATAGTAAGACGATTGACGCGAAGCAAACGCGATAACTAGGTAGGGCCGGCGAAAATGATTGTCATTGCTTGTCTTTCAGAGGGTTACTAGCTCTTCCCACAATGTTGAGAGCCAGTGGCACGGGTTGCTAATTTCAGGTTCGCTTTTCTTTGCTCGTCGATCCAGTACCTAACCGTCTTAACGATTTCGCGTCGCAATTTATTTTCGGTCTGCGCGCGGGAGATCGCCCCTTCTTCTCGGGGAGCGGAAGACTCCCGCTCATTTCGCTTAATGATTTTGATGGATGAAGATTGTGAAGCCATAAAATATTACCCTCAACTGTGACGTTTACAAATACTGTCCTGGATCTGACGGGAGTTAAGTGCGCCGGTTCAAGTTCCAGCCCACAAGGCTTCCACTTGATCTTCTGGATCATATTCAGAAGTAGAAAAAGGAAATACTGGCAAAATTGCGAGTATTGATGGGCCAGTCGAGGGAAACCGAGACATGAGCAAGCGTCAAAACAATCGAGCGCCTACATGCCAACTATAAACAGTCCTTCGGTTATGCGCGGCCAGGTGTCAACTCGATATCTTCTTTTCTGTCTCCATGGTCGCAACAAGATCCTTAGAACCCGATCCCCATTTAGAAATAGCTCTGAGCGCGTCAGTGAAAGGCACGTCCAGGAGATGCACGCGTTTCCGGTCCAAAACGTAGACCGCGCCTGCAAGGGGTGTGGGGATCGATGGAACAAAGACCGTATAGCGCCCATCTTCGAACTCTTCGATGATAAAAGCCGGAACCAGGGCTTCCTCAATCTCAACGAACGCGGGCTTCCAGATTCTCTCGTGACTCGACCCGGCCAGTTGCTGGGTGAGACTCCTGATTAGCGCGTAGCCTGGAATTCGTTCGAACAAGCTTTTCTCAAGCCATTCTCGGACCATCCCTCCCTTTCGAGTGCGGATTCCCACGCCGATAAGAAAGCAGATCACGAGGACGAGTAGAAGCGACAGTAGCATCTCAGCGGGAACGGATTCTGGGAGGAGCAGCGCAACTGGCCGAACCAACCTGACGACCGACTTCATGGCCTTGAGCAATAGTAAGACCGACAGGTAAATCGGAACGACAATGAGAAACCCGGCGAATAACGACTTTGCAACGAAGCTAAGTCCCTGTTTCATAGATCACATTTTCCTCCTCGTAGTACTCCTGCTCGAGCAACACCTCGTTGCCGGCGAGGAGCTTAACCGTCATCGTGTTCGGATGTTTGAAGTCGCCCTTGGTGGCATCGTAAATGACGTCCTTCAGGCTCACATCGATCGACTTGTCGCCCAGCTTTACCTGGAACACCTGGTCAGGCTTGTCTCTTAAGCCGTCGAGAAATTTCGGGTCCACCGTTGCCGGTTCTTTCCCGACTAGCCCCGCGAGCGCTGCTCGTTCGGTGCCGTGTCCTTTGCCGGTCGCACTGAGACTGCCGAACAAGTTCACCTGAAGCTTAGTCGCCTTGGCGAGTTTGTCAGCCGGCAGTTTGGTGGCTTGCTGGTAGAAATCGTAGGTAATACGCATCGGACCTATCGTGTGCGAGCTGGAAGGTCCGGGTCCCACTTTGTAGAACTCGTCCACCGTAGTCATCACCGGCCCCTGGCCCTTTTTGACGACGCTCAGGTCTTTGGAAAGCCGCCGGGGTCGATGCGGGAGCCTGCGTTGGCAGCGTTGCGAGTGCCTTCGCGATGGTCTCCTGAGTCGAGACTGACCGGCCCATCATCACCGCAGCGGCACCACCCACGGCACTTCGTATCAAGAAATTACGCCGATCCACGCCGGGTGGAATCTCTTTCGAAATCAACCCGCTTACGTCGGCGAGTGGATCCTCCCGGATGACTTCAGCGGGTTTCTCTGTCGGGTTAGATTTGCCCTCAAATTTCTCAGTCTTTATTTAACATGGATGCACCTGCTCGCTTTCTTTAAGACTCATTCAGAGGCCAAACGCGTCGATGACTTATTTGGACCGATGCGCTTTATTACTTACTAATTCAGGCAGATACCTTTCGCGCGAAGCGGTTTTCCGGCTAAACGCGCCTACCCTATTCTTTTTGCAGCAATGCAAATACTCGCAAAAGTACGAGGAATTACTGACAGGAGTGTTCGAACTTAGAGGTGCCGCGGATCGAGTGTGAGCCTCAATGAGTAAGTGGGTTTTGGGGGCGGCCCAATTCGGATTAGATTCTCACTGTGATGCTGATGAAGGTTTCGCAGTAAGAGTCACCCTACCCCGCGATACTGATCGCGTCATCAGTATTTCACAGCCACGAATTTCAGGTTGTTCTGCAATTGTGACGTGGAAGATGGACCACGCCCACTCAGGCGGCCAGGAGTGCTTAGGCTCAGTTAATGTCCGAGCAACATTGTGAGCGAAGGGCGCCAAATTCAGCGCCTTAACGAGACCTGTTAGAAGTGACAGTTCTAATCCGGTGGGTTGATCCCATATCCTGCCTCAAATCAGTAACTAGATTGTGTGCTACAGGAGAAATGAATTGAGAAACTCAGCCCGCGGAGTTAGACGTTATACGACTTCAGTCGCAACTTTAGCGACAATCTTGACCATAACGCTTTCGGCCTTTGGGCAAGGGACAAGTGTAAATGGCTCGAACGGTCCCGGAAACACCACAACTCGTTTGACCGATGAGACGTCGATCCTTCCTGGGACCTACGAGTCACCAGGCACTGAACTCAAAGCAAGAACGCTAAGCAAAACAAAAGAAACTGATGCTACTGTCGTCACGCCGCAAGCATCCGGTGACGCGAATGGCTGGCGCTTCGAGATCGAACCATACCTCTGGGCCGCAAACTTAGATGGCACTCTCCGAGTGAGAGATACAACGGCGCAGGTAGAAGCAAAGTTCGCTGACCTGATCAAGAACCTTGACTTCGCCTTAGCTGCGCGTTTCGAAGCCACGAAAGGCCCACTGACTATCATCGTTGACGAGAACTACATGAACCTCGGATTAAATGGTACCGGACCACTGGGCCTCGTCTCAGTTGATGTACAACCAGCAGTAAATATCTTCGAGGGTGGCGTTGCCTTTATGGCGGTAGACATACCTAACAAAGAGTCATCATCCGCATCACCTTTGCCACCTGTCTTCAGCGCAGAAATCCTTGGTGGATTAAGGTCGTTTCGTATGAAGCTGGACCTCACACCGAGCATTGGGAATAGTGCGGAGGGGAGCAGGCACATTCTCGATGGATTCATCGGCAACCGTTTCAAGTTTCGACCGCATCCAGACGTAACCTTGATCGGCAAATATACGGTAGGCGGCGGTGGTTCGAGTTTCTCCTATTCTGCTGCAGGCTTGGTTAACTGGCGCTTCAAGAAGAGCCTATCAGTAACTGGCGGTTATCAGGTTCTAGGCATAAACGGCGATAAGTTCGGCAACACAGTTGGATTCAACGGTCAACTGCGCGGCTTACTCCTCGGCTTAACCTTTCACCGATGATTCGACAGCAATTAGCGTCGAACTCCCGATTGGCGCTGGTCGTGCTCCTTGGTGCGAGGCTTTCACTCGTACCGTAAAAAAACAAATTAGTTCTTGACGTTGATACTACTGCCGAGTCCTACGGACGTCACAGGATTAGCTGCATCGCTGGTGCCAGACTGGTTGTCCAGAACAATTGCGCCCGTGGCCTTGCTCCATATCTTGATTCTGAATCTATCAACGCCATCCCCACCTCTAACGTCTCCATCAATAACCGTGAGGATGAAATAGTATCCAGCGTCGCCGTTGATCTTTCCAAAACCTTTAAACTGCGCCTTACCTCCCGAAATCGATAAGTAGTCGTAGTTGAGAGAATTGAATTCAAAGTTGCCGAGGGCAAATCGAAACAGAGCGTTGCCTTTCGGATTTGTCGCATTGCTGTACTTCGAATTGAAGCCAAACCCGAGCTTGCCGCTCAGACTCGGATCTGGGGAATACGAACCTGGCGCAATTGGCACCCAACCGCCTCCGATCGTGTAGCCACCGCTGGGATCGTAGATCACCACGATTGCTTCCAGATCACCAGCCGTTGACACTGACGTAGAGAGGCCAGTGTTGTCGGTAACATTTAACGTTACCTTGTAAATGCCTGGCGCGCTGAAACTGTAAGTGCCTTTGACGGTCCCATTGGTTAGCCCCTTAGGCTCAGTCACGATCCCTGCGGTCGAAATGTCGCCGACGTTCCATCGCGCTGTATGGGTCTTGCCGGGTGCGTCCCAGAAGGTTCCTGAGAAACTCACAGGTGTATTTATCTTGAAAGCTGCTCCACTCACCGGTGCGCTGATGTTGTGAGCGACGATAACAGTCGTTTGTTTCTTTGTTGTATTACCAGCGGTGTCGGTACAAGTTACGGTAATAGTGTAAGTACGACCTCCGCCACTGGCTGCCCGTTCAGCACGAAGTCGAACGTGAGTGGAATCTACGATCGCCCAGTCTGGTGCCGTGTCCCCATCTCCCGTTCCGTTAACGGGTTCGTTGCTGGCAACTGATAGAACGCAGTTCAGGCTTGAGCAATTGTCGATCGCAGAATAGTTGACCGAGACATCGCGCATGGTGTGGTTTGGTGGCCAAAGCACCACTGGCGACGCCGACAGGTTCGTAACCGAAGGCGGCTCGGTGTCGTTGACCGTAATTGTTTGCTGTGCGCTACTGGCCGACGTGTTTCCGTGAGCATCTGTTGACGTCCAATTGATAGTCGTCGTTCCACCTGGATATGGACTGTCGAGTGGCAGACCATCACTTCGAACACCATTGACCGTTACGCCGGAACAATTGTCAGTCCCTGTAGCGCTGCCCGGATCAACGTCAGCGCTACATTGGCCAGGATCGTTATTAACGATTTTGTTGGCCGGTGCAGTTACTGTCGGCGTTTGCGTGTCGTTGACAGTAACTGTGAAGGAACAACTTTCAGATCCTCTGGTCCAGGTTACAGTGGTTGTTCCGATAGGAAAGAAAGATCCGGATGGATGCGAAAACTCGATCGAACAAGCGCTGTCAGTATTAGGAACTGAATAGTTCACGATCGCACCACACTGATCAGTATCGTTCGATTGCACGATGTTGCCTGGACACGTAAGGCTTGGACAACCCACTTCGTACGCGCCGATATCTGAATGCTCACCTTGCGGACGTGGAATGCCGCGCTGATCAAAGGGTTGAGTATTGGCATCATCACCCGCATCGAATGCAGGACTGATGGGATCTATTGCCATTGTAGGCGTTAATCCCGGAGCATTGATCTGTAACAACCCCAACTGCGGGTCGTCGGTCTTCACAACAGCGGGGCACGGACTGGCTGAATCATTATGGGTAATTAGATTATTGACGGACCCCGAAGTACTGATAAACGGCCCTACTGCACACTCGCTGGATCCATTGTTGGAAACGATTGTGTTGCGAAGAATGAACGATTTAGTGGGCGGCAGTAGGGGTGGGTTGCCGAAAGGAAGGTTAACGACGGCAATACCTCCAAACTTACCTGCGCCATCACTTCCACTCAGGTTACCAGCGATAGTTGAGTTGTAGACTTCGACAGAGCCGTTAACGGAGAAGATTGCGGCTCCAGCCGTTGAACCGTTCTCTGCTGCCGTATCTGTTCCCGCCTCTCCCCCCAGTCCCGCCTCTACGAAGTTAAGCGTGAAGGTACTGTTAAAGATACGGACAGTGCCGCCATGGTTAAAAATCGCGCCACCAAGACCAGCACCGCCTCCGCCATTTCTCTCATTAGCGTCACCACCGAGGAAACCGCCCTTACCTGGCCCACCGGAAATTGTCGCATGGTGGCCTGCGCCACCGCCGCCGCCGAAAACACTGGTGCCACCCGCTGGTCCAATTCCTAGAAGGGGAGTGACATCTGTGCCGGCACCGCCGCCGCCACCAAATCCCCCACCGCCGCCACTGCCAAAAGTGTGGCCACCACCACCACCACCACCACCGTACGCGCCGTCGCCTCCATCCCCAGCGACGTATCCCACTATCGAATCATGTGACTGGCCGCCACCGCCACCACCACCGGGACACCCACCGTCGTCGCCGTTGTCACCGGAAAAATTAGTCAAAGGGAAATCTCCACCATCCCCACCACATCTGTAGCCACCATTCGTCGGGAATTGACCTGCTGGACCACCATTAGCAACAGTTCCGCCGCCACCCCCTCCTCTTCCGCCTCCGCCAGGGTTATCAGTGCCCACTCCACCAGCTCCTCCATTACCGCGGGAGCCGCCCCCGCCACCTCCTCCGTCGTTGGGGCTACCTTTCCCCGGAACACCGCCGTTGCCGTATAGGCCACCACCGCCACCGCCTGAGTCAAAATTAGTATTATGCGCACCGTTTCCGCCCTGCGCTCCGTTGACTTCAAAAGTGCAGCTGTCGATCGTAAGACCTGCATCAACATGAACGTAGATTGCACCTCCAGCTCCCATGCCTCCTCCGCCACCTGCTGCGCCATTTCCGCCCTTTGTGCTGAAACCCTTGATGTGCGCACCGATGATTGTTAACGCTCCGGTACCGGAAACCGGAAAGCCGCCGGGGGAGTCGACGGAGCCTACTGCGAACGCACGGAATGGAAGACTATTTACATCGTGCTCCAACCGCGATCCATTTGCCTCGATCGTAATGTTCGAGAAGATGATCGGCGTCCCAGTCGGACCCATGTAGTTATAAGGGTCGGTGATGATGCGGCTCATTTTGAAGACCTGGCCCGCGGGAAGCACTATCGTATCGTCACCATTGCCCGCTTCGCATTCGGTGCCAACGAAGACATCGCGTTGCGTCTCATCAATAGCAAGACTTGCATCTAAGTTTGCCGAGTAAATAGCCTCAGGTAACGAACAGAAGCCGTCGCGGCCGATGGCCTGTGACGTGGTATTGACATGAATCGTAGCGCCAGCCGCATTGGGTTGGAGGATAGCTGTCTTCATTCGATCCTTTGTCTTTTTTTGGCTCACCAGGGGATTAAAGGCGGAAGTTTTAAAGCTACTGGCTACATGCTCGGATGTGTTTCGAGCGGATGTAGCATTGAATTCGGCCAGAATGGACCATGTTAAGAGAGATACAGTTGAGGTTGTGAGCAAAACGAAGGAGAGACGCCGCACGCGACTCCTGCTGGTAGCATTACTGTGATTCCTGTTTCCCTTGATTGAGAACTTCATGCGTTTGTCTCCTTAGCGCTTCTGGACCTGGAAGTTGCGTGCTTTTGGCGTAGCCCTCACCCGTCAAAGAGCGAGACTTCGTCTGCAAATGTCTTGTTCTCTTTGATAAGACGTAAAGCTGCAAAACATTTCGTCGGTCCAGCCTGAGCGTTCGTCTCGTTTCCCCGGACACAAAAAAAGGCGCGTCGAATGACGCGCCGGAATGCAATTCAAATCTCTGAGTTCTATTCAAACCAAACGGTATCGGCCAGCCACTTATTATCAACCTGGACCAGCGTGGTCAGAGTACGACCGTTTTTCATCATGATTTTCGCCGTTTGCTGTCCCTCGCCTTCTCCCAACTCGACGGAAGCTACTAGATCATCCAAAGTGTAATTGGACGCTTGCGACTTTCCTTTTTTGACAGCTTCGTCCGTAATTCTTTCTCGCATCCGGTCCGTAAAACACTCTCTCAATTGGGCGACGTTGCCATCCTGCAACAAACCGAATTGGTAAGCGATCGAATCCTTTGGCGATTTTCTCAGCGCTTCGGCGCTCGCGTTCGAGCTACTCGTTGACGAGGTGGTTCCACTGTCTGTTTTGGATCCACCTCCATGGCAAGCAGCTACGAATAACAAGCAAACAATAAATACCAAAACCAGCGCTGAAATAAGCTTTGGCTTCATCTCATTTCTCCGTCCTTGGCAAGAATGTCTCTAACGTTTGAGCTGTGAGGACCTTCCTAATCTAAACTCTCTGCGAAACCTCGGCGGTCTCTGCGTCTCAACGGTGAATTTTTGCGAGAAGTTCAATGCACCGCAATGATGTCTAGAACGCAGAGTTTTCGCGGAGAAATACCAGCTGTCGTTTTTTCCATTTCTCAGTTTAGCCAGGCACGGTTCCGTTCGCCTGACAGAAAGCGCGCAGGTATCGATAAGAACGAAACTTTATATGCGCGTTGGATGGCGTCCCACTTAGTTGCGCGCCACCTTTGTGTTGCGCACAATGCGGGACTTCAACGGAGACTATAGTTCTCGTCGTTACTCCAACCGTTGGAGCTGTGATGGCTGAGGAAGCATTCTGAGACGACATCCTAATCTGTTCTAAACCAACTTCTTTTCCGCCGCACACCGAGCAGCCCCTCGGAAAAATAAATTGCTCAGGCAACGGTGACGTGAACAGAGCTTCATCAGCAACCCGATCCTCATCTGTCTGCCAGAGCAAACCTCCCTGCCCTTCCAGGTAATTATGACAACCTGTGCACAAGACGCCATCATTCGCTTTGGTGCTTAAGCCATTTAGCGACTTGTTGCACATTGGGCAGCTAGTTCTACCAGAACCGCCGAAAGCCATGAAGAGTAAGACGACTCCGGCTACACCTGGTATTAGTGCTACCCCAATGGTCACTGGTCCTTCAACGATTGTCATGAAGAGCAAAATTGAAAGGACAAAAAGAACCAAAGCACCAATCAAAAACCCAAAGGTCGTCCCCCAGGAGCGTGAAATCTTTGTTTTAGTTTTCTCCATTTATGATCTCGTTGGCCGCTGTTTTCACCGCCTCTAATCCTATAAGACAAGAGAGCAAAAACATTTCGTGGCGGGAACGGGATGTCCTAATTAGAGACTCCCGCGCCAACGCCGCGGAAGGAACGGGCGGCGTCTGGCCCTAATAAGGTGAAGTTGGTAACCGTTCTTTGGACAGGTATTGCTGGGCTGCTACTCAACGCTTTTTTCAAGCGGAGTCCAGTCGCCAGCCTGTATAAAGTTGGCCCAGTAGAAGGGATGAAGGTTTCCGCTTTGCTTGAGCATTGTCAGTTGAACTTGTCTGAGAGCCTCACCTCGTCCCAAACCTAGCTTTAGATTCTTGTAATACTCACCCATGAGCTTTCGAGTTGCGTAATCGCTGATGGGCCACAGACTCATGACCAGCGATTCCGCGCCGGCAAGCGAGAAAGCGCGCCGAAGACCATAGACCCCTTCACCATTTCGCACCTCACCCACTCCAGTATCGCACGCTGAGAGTACGACTAACTTTGTTCCCCAGAGGTCCAATCCCGATGCTTCGAGTGCCGTAAGCAGTCCGTCTTCGCTTTGTGTAGGGCGTAAGTTAGCACCTGCGAGCGCTAGCCCTGAACGCAACAGAGGGTTTTCGATCTTAGAGTTGACTTTGATGCCACGCGTCAGAACTTCTGAGCTAATCGCTTGCGGTGGTTTTTCGTCCTGCAAAAAGAAACCATGGGTAGCGATATGGAGGATCCCTGGGGCAGCGACTCGTTTAAGTGCCACTTCCGTAGCTTGAGCTTCCGTCAACAATCCAACTTTGGGAAAGAGCGTCTGGATTGAACGCGCTTCCTGCATGGTGCCACCGAGCGGAGCAAAGTAAACATCGGTCAGGGAACGCGCCGCAATCACGCTTCGTCGTCGCATTTGCGACTTTGACATACTTGTCCGCTTATCAGTGACCGGTTCGCCGAACGACGGGTTAGCGACTACCAAGGGTCTGCTCCTATCGTCACGGGAGACCTGCATTC
>Ga0070664_100000252_pt1 | contig 38676 bp, 36 predicted proteins | sample KBSC73metaG_FD_65863 | JGI IMG/M metagenome (GOLD analysis project Ga0070664, IMG submission 65863) | Corn rhizosphere microbial communities from Kellogg Biological Station, Michigan, USA - KBS C7-3 metaG | ecosystem: Host-associated > Plants > Roots > Rhizosphere > Soil ... | reverse complement strand
TTGGCGTCGGGAAGAAGCAGGACGCGCGGGGGGCCAGCGATTGGGTCGCCTGATGTATTCCGCCGCGGCCTCGACCCCGCGCGGTGAGAATTTCCCGCTTCGCCCTTGGAACCCGGCCGGACGCCGCCCATGCTCCGCGCCCACCCATGACGACGGTTCTGGAAATCCTCGACGGCGGCACCCGCTATTTGGAAAAGCGCGGGATCGAGGACGCGCGCCGCAACATGCAGCACCTCGTCGCCCACCAGCTCGGCTGCACCCGGATGGAGCTCTACATGCGCTTCGACCAGCCGATCGAGGAGAAGGACCTGGCGCCCTTGCGCGATTTCCTCAAGCGCCGCGGCGAGGGCGAGCCGCTCCAGCACCTGCTCGGCACGGTGTTCTTCCACCAACACGAGTTCAAAACCGACGCCCGCGCGCTGATCCCCCGGCCCGAAACCGAGGAGCTGGTGGAAATGATCCTCAAATTCCCCGGCCTGCCGGAAAACGCCCGCGTGCTCGACATGGGTTGCGGCTCGGGCGTGCTCGGGCTTTCGCTCGCCGCCGCCCGCCCGGGCTGGCAGGTGACGCTGGCCGACGTTTCGCCCGACGCCCTCGCGCTGACCCGCGAAAACGCCGCCAAACTCGGGCTGGAGAACGTCGCGTTCGCCCGATCCGATCTCTTCGCCGCGGTCGACGGCGATTTCGACCTGATCGCCGCGAACCTCCCCTACGTCCCGGAAACCGAGCGCCCGACGCTCACCCGCGAGGTGATGCACGACCCCGCGCTGGCCCTGTTCGGCGGCGATGACGGGCTCGACGTGATCCGTCGGTTTTTGCCGCAAGCCGTTGAAAAACTGCGACCCGGCGGGTGGATCGCGCTTGAAATCGGCCACGATCAGGGTGCACACGTCGCGGGCCAGCTCGACGCGGCCGGCTTCACCGGAATCGAGGTCCGAGCCGATCTTTCCGGCGTCGAACGCTTCCCCGTCGCCCGCGCGGCGCGCTGATTTTCCACCTTCTCCTTTTCCACGACACATGGACAAACTCCTCGTTCACGGCGGTGCCACCCTGCGCGGCTCGGTCAACATTTCCGGTTCCAAGAACGCCTCGCTGCCGATCATCGCCGCCGCCCTGCTGACCGAGGACGATTGCATCATCCGCCGCGTGCCGGACGTCTCCGACACCAACTACATGGTGCAGATCCTCAACGCCCTGGGTGGCGAGGTCGAGCGTTCGTCCGGCACCATCCGCGCCAAGTGCGCCGACATTTCCGACACCGCGCCGTACGAACTCGTCCGCCGCATGCGGGCGTCGATCTGCGTGATGGGCCCGCTGCTCGCCCGCAAGCGCCGCGCCGTCGTCTCGCTGCCCGGCGGCTGCGTCATCGGCGACCGCCCGGTCGATATCCATCTCAAGGGTCTCCAGGCGCTCGGCGCCAAGGTCGAGTTCGAAGGCGGCAATATCATTCTGACCGCCCCGGACGGCCTCAAAGGCGCGGAAATCGACCTGCGCGGCGAGCTCGGGCCGACCGTGCTCGGCACCGACAACGTGATGATGGCCGCCACCCTTGCCGAAGGCGTCACCGTGATCGAATCCGCCGCCGCCGAGCCCGAGGTGCTCGATCTGGCCAATTTCCTCAACTCGATGGGCGCGAAGATCACCGGCGCGGGCACCAGCCGGATCGTGATCGAAGGCGTGGAAAAACTCCATGGCACCGAGCACACCGTCATCCCGGACCGGATCGAGGCCGGCACCTTCATGGCCGCCGCCGCCATCGCCGGCGACGGCGTGACACTGCGCCGCGTCTGCCGCGACCACATGAAGGCGATCACCGCCGCCATCGTCGCCTCCGGCCACTCGGTCGAGTTCAACGCCGCGGGTGACACCTGCACCGTGCGCCGCGGCGACCAGCTCCAGGGCTGTGACCTCGTCACCTCCCCCTACCCCGGCTACCCGACCGACATGCAGGCGCAGATGACCGCCCTGCTGGCCACCACCCCGGGCCTCAGCGTGATCAAGGACACGATCTTCCCGCAGCGCTTCATGCACTGCGCCGAGCTCAAGCGCATGGGCGCCGACATCAAGGTCGACAACGGCAGCGCCATCGTCCGCGGCGTGCCGAAACTCTCCGCCGCCCCGGTGATGGCCTCCGACCTGCGCGCCTCCGCCGCCCTCGTGCTCGCCGCGCTCACCGCCACCGGCACCACCGAGATCAACCGCCTTTACCACATCGACCGCGGCTACGAGCACATCGACGAAAAACTCCTCGATCTCGGCGCCGCCGTGGAACGCGTTCGCGTTTGATTCCCAACGGCCCCGGCCGGAATCGTTCGGATCGCCTGAAATTTCGCAGGAAAATATTTCAGAATGAGCTTGCGGTTTCGAGCGGTCCGACTCATACTTCGCCCGCGCCCCGAAAGGGATGCAAACACAATACCAACGCCTCGTTAGCTCAGTTGGTAGAGCAGTTGACTCTTAATCAATTGGTCCTAGGTTCGAGTCCTAGACGGGGTACCAAACAAAGGCCGGAATCGTTGAGATTCCGGCCTTTTCCATTTCCCCCGGCCGCGCGCGGATGCACGAAAGCGCCCACACCCGCCGTTCTTATCTTCTAACCGTTTGAATCGGCAGGATCTGCACGGGCAGGCTCACCGCCTCGCGCGTGTGCCATTCCGTCTCGAACGGCCGTTGGTAGCGCGAGGTCAGCAGCACTCCGGAGGGATAGCCGTGGCATTCCAGCAACACTCCGAGCCGCCGGAATTCCTCGGGCCCGCGGCCGTCCGCCGCCTCCACCTGCACGACGACCGACTCGACCAGAAAATCGATCGTGCCGTAAGCGGTCTCCAGCGCGCGCTGGAACGGCAGCTCGGCATGCCGCAACGCCTCGTCCACCCAATCATGCACCAGGGAAAAATCCCGTGGCTGGATCGACTCGATCGCTTCCCTGATCCGCTGGATGATCACCGTCATGCTGAACGGGGCGGGAGAATCAATTTCTAACAGCAACATGTCAATAGACATGCCGAAATTATTCGCGCAAGATGCATCGCTTGGCGACATGGATGTTCCTAACACTATCAGCAATGTCCGAAAATGTGACTTCCCATGATGCATCCTCCTTTCATGTCCCGCCTGGCCGGCACCGGCCGCGACTCTGGATTCCGGAATGCGACCGCCCCAGAGCGCTCCTTCTCCATGGTTGACCGCCTTTCCGGCATGGGGTTTTCTTTTCAAACATGGCCTACCGCACGATCATCTTCGACTTCGACGGCACGCTCGCCGACACGCTCGAAGAGACGCGCAAGGTCTACAACGGGATGGCGGAGGAATACGGTCTTCGCCAGGTCTCGGCGGAGGAGTTGCCCGGGCTGCGGCATTTCTCGCTGAAGGACCTGCTGGACCACCTCGGCATCCCCAGCCGCCGCGTACCCGTCCTGCTGGCCAAGGGCACGTCCCGCATCCGCGGCAACATCGCCCGCCTGCCCCTGATCCCCGGCATGGACGATCTGCTGCCGCTGCTGCGCCAGCGCGTCGAGAGCTTCGGCGTGCTGACCTCCAACGCCGCCGACAACGTCGACCTCTTCCTGCGGGCGCACGGCATCCGCGGCTTGTTCGATTTCATCTCGTCGACCTCGAAGCTCACCGGCAAATCCCGCCACCTGCGGGCGATCCGGCGGACGTTCTCAGTGAAGGCCGACGAGATGCTTTATGTCGGCGACGAGATCCGCGACGTGAAGTCCTCGCACAAGGCCGCCTGCCCGGTGGCCGCGGTGACCTGGGGCTTCAACTCGCGCGAATCGCTCGCCGCCGAGAACCCGACCTACCTGCTGGACCGGCCGGAGGAATTCCTCGACCTGATCCCGGTCCGGGGCGGTTGACGCCCGCCGGCCGCTCCGGCAACTTCCGGCATGCCGGAAAGCCCCGAGACCGTCACCGCCATCCCCACCGTCCCGCTCGTCGCGCCCGGGCGTCCGCCGCTGTCGAAGTCCGTCCAGATCCTCGGATTCCTCTGCTTCCTGCTGCTCGGCATGGTGATCACGCTCAACTTCCGCCGCCTCGCCTCGCCCGCCGTCGAGTCGCGGGGCGAATCGATCGCCACCCTGGCCGAACGCCTGCGACGCGACGCGGGCGAGATCGCCGACCGCACGCAGGCGCTCGAAACCCAGCTCAAGGCGAAGGACGACGAACTCGCCCGCCAGAAGGCCGCCCTGCTCGAGGCCGAGGCCCAGAACCGCGCGCTCATCGCCCAGATCGGCCAGCTCAAGGCCGACCGCGCCGCCGGCGATTCCGTCGATTTGAAGCGCCAGCTCGACGAAGCCAACCGGGCGAAGGCATTCTTCGAATCCCGCGTGAAGGAGCTGGAGGCGAAGGCGGATGGGAAGTGAAGCCGGGTAGGCTCACCCGGCTGAAATTCGAGTTCCCTTCCCCACCATCTGGAAAGCCCTCCTTCAGGCTTCGGCACCCGCCAGGAGCCGGCCCGCTTTTTCCCAGTCCTCCTCGCTGAGGCAGCAGGGGTCGGCGGCAACGTGGTGGCCGGGTTCGATTTCGACCAAGGAAAGATCCAACCCGACGGTTTCCTCGTAGCGCGGGTGTTTGATCCGGTGGCCGAAGGCGCTGCCGGCGGGGGGATTGAGCGGCGAAGGCACGTCGCCTTCCAGCGGCACGCGGGATTTCCGGGCGAGCGGATCGGGCGTCGGCACGGCGGACAGCAGCGCCTTGGTGTAGGCGTGGCGCGGGTCGCGGTAGAGGGTTTCCGACGGGGCGACTTCCACCAGCTTGCCGAGGTACATCACGGCAACGCGGTCGGAGAGGTGTTTCACCACCGCCAGATCGTGGGCGATGAACAGGTAGGAAAGCCCGAGATCGCGCTGGAGCTCGAGCAGCAGGTTGATTACCTGCGACTGGACGGAAACGTCGAGCGCGCTGACCGGCTCGTCGCAGATGACGAGCTTCGGGTCGAGGGCGAGCGCGCGGGCGATGCCGATGCGCTGGCGCTGCCCGCCGGAGAACTCGAACGGATACTTGTCGGCCGAGGCTTTCGACAGGCCGACGCGTTCGAGCAGCTCGTCGACGCGCTTGCGGCGGGCGGCGGCGTTGCCGAGGCGGTGGATGACGAGCGGTTCCTCGATGATCTCCCGCACGCTGTGGCGGGCGTTGAGCGATTCGACCGGATCCTGGAACACCATCTGGAGGTCGCGGCGGACCGGTTGCATCGCCCGCCGGCCGCTGCGGGTGATGTCGCGGCCGTCGAAGGCGATCGTGCCGGCGGTCGGATCGAGCAGACGGACGATCGCCTTGCCGAGCGTCGATTTCCCGCAGCCGGACTCGCCGACCAGTCCGAGCGTTTCTCCCGGCGCGATGTCGAGCGACACGCCGTCGACCGCTCGCACCGTGCCGGTCTTTTTCAAAAACAAGCCGCCGTGCACGGGAAAGTGCACTTTCAGGTCGCGGACGGAGAGCAGCGGTTGCATCAGGAAAGATCTTCGAAACAGTTGGGACAGGTTTCCACCCAGTGGCCGGGCGAGACTTCCTCGAACTCCGGGCGCTCGCGCAGGATGCCGCCGCCGCGGCCCATGCGCTGGCAGAACCGGCAGCCGGGGACCAGGTCGACGAGCGAGGCGACCATGCCGGGGATCACCGGCAGCACCGACTTCGGCGGCCTGTCGAGCTTCGGGATCGAGTCCAGCAGCCCGCGGGTGTAGGCGTGCATCGGGCGGGCGAACAACTCGCGCACCGCCGCGCGCTCGACCACGCGGCCGGCATACATCACGACCACCTCGTCGCAGGTTTCGGCGATCACGCCGAGGTCGTGGGTGATAAGGATGACGGCCATTCCCATTTCCGCCTGGAGCTGCCGAATCAGATCGAGAATCTGCGCCTGCACCGTCACGTCGAGGGCGGTCGTCGGCTCGTCGGCGATCAGGAGGTCCGGCTTGCAGGCGAGCGCCATGGCGATCACGACGCGCTGGCGCATGCCGCCGGAAAGCTGGTGCGGGTAATCGCCGGCGCGCAGCTCGGGCGACGGGATGCGCACCTTGCGCAGCATCTCGATCGAGGCCTCCCACGCCTGCCGGCGGCTCATCTTCGTGTGCAACAGGAAGCACTCGGAGAGCTGCTTGCCGATGCGCTGCACCGGGTTGAGCGCGGTCATCGGCTCCTGGAAAATCACGCCGATCTCGTTGCCGCGGATCTTCCGCAGCTCCTTCGGCGTCGCCTTGAGCAGGTCGCGCCCTTTGAACGTCACCTTGCCGTGCAACACCTTGCCGGTCGGCTGCGGCAGCAGGCGCAGGATCGACATCGCGGTCACGCTCTTGCCGCAGCCGGACTCGCCCACGATGCCGACGGTCCTGCCTTTCGGCACCTCGAACGACACGCGGTCGACCGCCCGGATCAGGCCCTTGTCGGTGTCGAAGGCGGTGATCAGATCGTGAACCTGGAGCAAGGGGTCGGACATGGTCATTTCGCGGCCGGCTTGCGCCGGTATTGGTCGAAAACGAGGTTCTTCTCCGGGAATTTCTTCCCGCTGTGCATGGCCTCCTCCGTCTCCCGTTTGAGCTCGGAATCGATCCAATAGACGTAGTTCATCTCCGGCTCGTTCCCGAGACGGACGTTGAAGTTCTCCGGCCAGCGGATCCAGCGCCAGTAGCCGACGCGGTAGAACGGGCGGTTGAACGCCGGCACCCAGACGGCGCGGTCGTGGAAGATCTTTTCGAGCTTCCAACTGGTGTCGCGGATTTCCTCCAGGCTGCGGGCGTTGCGGTTCGCTTCGAGGATTTTATCGACCTCCGGATCGGCGAACACCGTGATATTGTTCGTCATCGGCCGCGGCTTCGTCGTACCCGGCTCGTAGGCGTCCTTCGAGTGGAACTGCTGGTAGTAATCCGGAAACGGCGGCGACAGCTGCCAGCCCATGAATGCGATCTCGTGCTCCTTGCGCGAGACCTTCTGGAACGCCGCGGTCGCATCCAGCCCCTCAAGTTTGTATTCCACCCCCGCGCGCCGGGCCTCCTCCTTGATGCGCAGCAGGATCGGATCGATCGCCGGACTCTTCGGATAGTTGATCGTGAACGAAAGCCGCTGGCCTTGGGCGTTTTCAAGGATCCCATCGCCGCCGGTTTTGGTGAAACCCGCCTTGGCGAACGCCGCGCGCGCCAGCTCCACCGAGAACGGCCGGGTGCGGATGTTGGGGTTGGAAAATTCGCCGTAACCCGCATTGACGAGATGCATCCGCTCGGCGTCGCCGCGCAGATCGAGCTCGATCACCTTCTCCCAGTTCGTCGCGTGCTGGAGGCCGATGCGGACGTCGAGGTTCGAAAGCAGCGGCCGGCTGATGTTGAAATACAGGCCGCGGGAAACCGCCGGGTATTCGTTGTAGAATGTCGCCTTCTCGATGTAGCCGTCGAATACCTGAGGCACCTCGGTCTTCTCATACCACTTCTTGGCGTCGCCGAGCAGGTAGGTGTCGATTTCGCCGCGCAGGAAGAGCTGGAACGTCTTCTCCTCGTCGCGCACCTGGATGTACTCGATCCGATCAGCGTTGAAGCGGTAGCGGTAGTATTTCTTGTCCCGCGCCCACCAGTCCTTCACCCGCGTCAGCGAAATCGAGCGCCCCTTGACGATGTCCTTTGCGAGGATCTCATACGCGCCGGTGGTCGGCCGCGGCCGCCAGTTGTAGCGCGATTCGAAGTCCGGGCCGAACTCCCGGTAAAAGTCCTCCTGGAACGGCGTGAGCCCGGCGAAGCCCGCCGCAAGCGGCTTCGGATAAGCGAGCCGGATGCAGACGTAGTCGTCGCCGTAGGTCGCGATGCCCCAATATTGTTCGCCGTAATACGCGCGGTAAAACGGCTCCGTCAGGTAGGGCGAAAGGTAGACATACAACGTCATCCGCCAGTCGCCCGATTTCACCTTCTTGCCATCCGACCAACGCGCCGCCGGATCGATGTGAAAATACACCGTTTGACCGTCCGGCTCCACTGCCCAGCGGTCGGCCAGCCCCGGGATGATTTTGCCCGTGTCCGGATGGAAGCCGGTGAGCGAAAGCTCGATGTCGTCCCAATGGTTGCTGCGGAACGAATTGTTCGCCTCTTTGCCGCAGCAACGGATCGTCGGCGGATACGCCCCGCCAGGAATGTAGCTGTGGAAGGTTCCGCCCTTTTTCGCCTCGGGCGAACCGATCTCGGGTTCGTCATTGCCATCGACCCATTCGAGGTTCTTCGGCAGATCGGCCTCGGTCAGGACTTCGAAGAACTTCGGCCGCTGGAGCCGGCGCAGCAGGTCGGCCTGCTCGGCGAGCTTCTCCTTGCGGTCGGCCTCGCTCAGTTCGCCCGCGAGCTCGGTTTCCAGCTCCTTCTTCCGCGTTTCGAGCGTCCGCAGAACCTCCGCATTGTAGCGGTCCTGGAACGCCGCGCGCTCCGCCGTGTTGTCGTACGGCGGGAACTCCACCGTCCGCTGGCAGGCGGCGAACAGCAGGCACACGGCCGGAACAAGAACGAGGAGCAGGCGGTTCATCGGTAGGTCGTGAATTTTTTCGGATCGAACGCCTCGCGCACCGCCTCGCCGACGAAGGTGATCAGCAGCAGCAGCCCGACCATCGCGGTGAAAACCGAACTGACGATCCACAGCGCGTCGAGGTTCGCCGTCGCGTCGTCGAGCACGCGGCCCCAGCTCGGGTAGCGGTCGGGCAAACCGAACCCGAGGAAATCCATTGCCGTGAGCGAGGTGACCAGCCCCGCGATGCTGAACGGCAGCAGCGTGACCAGCGTCGACATCGAGTTCGGCAGGATGTGGCGGAAGATCACCCGCGTCGTCCCCGCCCCCTGCACGCGGGCGGCGGCGACGTAATCGCGCGCCTTCTCGCGGAACGTCGTCGTGCGCAGGTAGACCGCCACGCCGATCCACGAGAACAGGCAGTAGATGAGAAGGATGTTGGCCAGCGCGATGTTGTCACGACCCAGGTTCGCCGTGATGATCATCACCACCAGCAGGAAGGGCACGTTCGAGAGCACCTCGATCAGGCGCTGCATCACGAGGTCGAACAGCCCGCCGAAATAGCCCATCAGGCAGCCGAGCGTGATGCCGAGCGCGTAGGTCAGCGCGAGGTAGAACGCGGACGCCTTGAACACGACCTGCAGGCCGCCGAACAACTGCGCCGCGATGTCCCAGCCCTTCGAGTCGGTGCCGAGGAAATGGCGCTCGGCGAACGACGGCGGCGCCGGCGGATAGACGAGCTGGAACCATTCGCCCGCCGTTTCCGGCGCGTCGCCCGGCACGGTCGACGCGGTCCGCTCGCCCTTACTCCAGGTTTCACGGCCGAGAAACCGCCCTTGCGCGTCGTAGACCGAGGAGACTCCCTCGCGCACGCCGTGGCGGAAGCTCGCCGCGCGCTCCTTCACCTCGGGCGCGTCGGCGCGGAACCTCACGGCCTGGCCGTTGTAGGGTTCGCCACCCTTCGGCGAGGCATACAACACGCCGTCGATCGCGGTAAGCGGGTACTTCAATACGTCGTCGGAATCGAAGGTCGGATCCCAAGGGATCGGCGCGAGAATCACCCGGTCGCCCGCGTTCGCCTTGAGAAAACGCTCGCGCAAGGCGCGGTAATCCGCCTCCTGCTCGCCGCTGCCGCCGAAGTCCTTTTCGCTGAAGATCTTCCGCTGGAACGCCGGAAAGCACCATTTCCCCTGTTGGCACACCGCGAGCGCCTTTCGCCCGACCAGCGCCTGATCGAGCATCGCCACGCCCAGCAGCAGCACCAGCAGCCGGAATGACAGCCAGCCGCGGCCGATCGAGCGGAAGCGCGTGAATTTTCTCAGCGTCAGCGGGTTCCACTGGAAATCGCCCCCACGGAACACCATCAGCAGCCCGGCCAGCGCCATCAGCCCGCACAGCGCGTGACCGATCCACCGCCCCTGCTCCGCGCGCCAATCGCCCGCGGCGAACGCGCCCGGCTCGGCGTCGAACGAGAAGAACCAGCGCAGCGACGGCAGCGCGAGGCCATACTCGTGCCCCGCCGCGGCGGCCACGGCGACGAGCAGCAGGAGAAGACCGATTTTTCGCGGAAAGGTCATTTGAAACTCACGCGGGGATCCACCATCGCGACGCACAGGTCGGAAATCACGTTCCCGACCAGCATCAGCACGGCCGAGATGAACAACACGCCCATCATCAGCGGCTCGTCGCGCTCCAGGATGGCGTTGAACTGGAGCAGGCCGAAGCCGTTGATGTCGAACACGCGCTCGATCAGCATCGACCCGCCCACGAAGATCGTGACGTTGTCGCCGAAAGTCGACGCCAGCGGGATCAGCGAGTTGCGGAAGGCGTGCTTGAAAACCGCCGACGGGAACGAAACGCCCTTGGCCACCGCGGTTCGGACGTAATCCGCCGCCAGGTTGTCCATCAGGCTGTTCTTCATCATCAGCGTCATGAACGCGAAACCGCCGACCAGATAGCAGAGCATCGGCATCGCCGTGTGCCGGACCAGATCCTTCGCCTTGTCCGCCGCCGTCAGCGTGTCGAAGTCATCGCCGGTGAAGCCGCGCAGCGGAAACCAGCCGAGCCGGGCGCCGAGAAAGACCACCAGCAGCGAACCCAGCGCGTAACCCGGCACCGCGTAGCCGGCGAACACCGCCACCGAGCTGGCGTTGTCGAGCCACGTCCGGTGCTTGATCGCCTTGAGCACGCCCAGCGGCAGGCAGACGCCGTAGATGATCACCAGGCTGACCAGCCCGAAATAAAGCGACACCGGCATCCGCTGGAGGATCATCGCGCCGACCGAATCCTGGTATTTGCTCGAATTGCCCAGGCTGCCCTGGAGCAATCCGTCGAGGCGCGGCTTGAAGATCACCGCGCGATAGCCCGGCGGTTTTTTCATCTCCACGGCCTTCAGCCACTTCGCCCAGCGCGCCGCGCCCTCCTCGGGCGTCCGCAGCCGGACCTGCCATTCGCCCAAGTCCGCGCCTTCCGGAGCGATCAGCTCGGCATGGCCCGCGTCGTCGCGGCGGACCTTCGCCACGTGCACCGTGCCCGGCACTTCGATCTCGACCTCCTTTTCGCCCGCCGGAAACTCCTTGCCCGCCTTCTCGACGTCGCGCGGCAGCACGCCGAGCCACTCGGCGTAGGCCCGCGGCAGCGACTTGTGGCGGTCGTATTTCTCCTCCAGTTCAAGCACTTGCGAAGGGGTCAGCGAAAATCCGCTCTCCGCCCGCGTGCGCTTCCCCTCGCCGCCCAGCAGCCGCGCCAGCCCCTGCTCGACCGGACCACCCGGCGCCAGGCGCATCACCGCGAACACCAGCATCGTGATCCCGAGCAAGGTCGGGGGGATCAGCAGCAGGCGGCGGAGGAAATAGGTTCTCAAAACGGCTTCGGGAAAAGATTCAGAGGTTCTAACTCCGATCCCTCCTCATGCAAGCTTTGGCGTGGCCAAAGCTTGGGCTGAACCTCCGCGTTCGCCCTTGCAAAACCCCTCAATTCCCGCCGCGGCGGCCCCGGCCGCCGAAACCGCGGCCTTCGAGCACGCGTTGCTTCGCCTCGTCGCTCAGAGCGGTCGACTGCTGGATGTAGGCCTTGGCCGCGGCCTCGTCCTCGCGCATCCATTGCTGCGCCGCCATGCCGACGACGCGCTGGCGGTCGCGCTCGTCCTGGACCGATTCCGCCAGTTGCATCACCGCCTGCGGGTTGTTCGAGCGGTTGCTGAAGACGTAGGCCTGGATCGCATTGTCGCGCGCCTGCCCGGGTTCCTGCTGGTTGACGTATGCCACGGCACCGGCGTCGTCCTGGCGCGCCCAGCTCGACACGAGCTCGCGCGTCGTGTTGCGGGACACCTCGACGCCATTCTGGGTCGCCAGCCAGGCGGCGGCGGCCTTCGGGTCTTCGCGCGCCCACGCCTGGGTGATTTCGCCCGCCGCGTCGTTCTTCGAGTCGCCCGCGGCCATCGCCGCGACCTTCTGCGAGGCGAGTTCCGGGTTGTCCCCGGCCAGCCCGCGCAAGGCGGAAACCCTCGCCCGGTCCTGCTCGTCGGCAGGCAGCGAGGCGATCCACGCCTCGGCTTCGGCGAAATTCTTCGCGCCCCACTGGCGGGCGATCGAGGCGTAGGCGTCGCCGCGGTCGTCGCCCGTGATGCCCGCAGCCAGTTCGGCGGCCTTTTTCGGGTCGGTCTGCGCGACCTCGCGGACCACCGCCGACATCGCCTGGCCCTTGTCGCGGTCGAGCGACTTCGCCCAGGCCAGCGCGGCCTCGGGGTCGTTTTTCGCCCATTCCTGCGCGATGATCGACGCGCCGTTCTGGCCGCCGCCCGGACCACCGCGGCCCATGCCCATCATCGCGAACTCCTTCGGATGCTGGGAGAAATACTGCGCCGCGTTCTCCGGGTCGACGCTCGCCCAGCTCTGGAGGATCGTCGGTTTCACGAACATCCCGGCGAAGCCCATCTTGTCGGTATAGGCCATCGCCGCGGTCGGATCCGTTTCCGCCCAGCGGCCGAAAAGGAGGAACGACGCCATCATGCGCTCGCCCATCGGCAGATTCTCCAGCTTCGCCGCCTCGGCCTCCAGCTGTTCCGGGCTGAGCTTCTGGTAATATTCCAGCAAGCCCTGCATCCGGCCGAGCTGGCCCGGCTGACGATAGATTTCGTCCAGCGTCTTCGCCCGGGCGGTGCCCTTGGCGCGGTCGCCCGCCTCCGCCGATCCGCCGCTCGCGCCGCGGCCGCTGCGGGTGTTGAGCGTGTCGGCCTGGCCGGACGAGGTCGCGGCCGCGTCGCCGCCGGACTTGCCGGCGATGAAACCACCCGCGCCTCCGACCAGGAGGGCGGCAGCAGGAAGCATCCAAGGATTTTTCATGGCAAAGAAGAACCGGCTCTAAAACCCCGGCCGGGCGGGAAAGTTTTCAGGGTTTTTTCGCGTCGGGACGGATCAGCGATGCCGGATCGGGCAACTTCCGATCCCCCACACGTTCCAAGCCGACGAAAAAAGCGCCCACGATCCGTTCGCCCGGCAGCTGGCCGTCGAACCACGTCTCGAACTCGACCGCGCCCTGCGGCAGGTCCATCCCGACGGTCACCGCCGTGGCGTTTTCCAGCACGGCCGAGCGCAGCTCGAATTTCCCCGCGCGCAGGTGCACCGTGCCCGCCCGCAGCGTGCCGAGCCGCTTGCGCTCCGCCTCGCCCGCCTCCGGCGGCAGCTTCGCCAGCGTGATCCGGTAATGACCCTCGTTCGCCACCTGAAGCTTCCAGTGGCCGGAAACCGACGCTTGCCCGGCCGCTTTGCCCGGATCGGCCAGCGTTTCCAGCAATCCGAGCAAGGCCGCCTGATCGCGGCACGCCGCCGCGCCGTCCGCCTGTGCCACCTCCCGGCTCGGCCACCAATCGGCCGCCGTCAGCCGCACCACCGGCTGGCGCGCGTCGCCGACGATCGCCCGCACCGGCTCCTGCACCGCGGGCAGGACGCGCCGCCACCACGCGCCGTAGTCGCGCAGCCACGCGGTCGCGAGCCCGGCGTGCGATTCGAATTCATTCGCCCGCTCCGCCGCCGGCTTCGTCAGATCGAAAAACTCCAACCCGCTCAGCAGCCAGCGCTCGTCCCGCACCGCGAAGCCCTGCGACGCGTGCCGCTCGGGCGAATCGTCGCCCGGCCAACCGCCGGCATGCAGGAAGACCTTCCGGCCGCTCGGCAGCTCCGCCTTGCCCGCCAGCACCGGACCGAGATCGATCCCGTCGCCCGCTGGAAACTCCAGCCCGCAGGCCGCGGCGAGCGTCGGCGCGACATCCAGCCACGACGCCAATCCCTCCACCGTTCGCCCGTCGTCCGTCCGCCCCGGCCACCGGATCGCCAGCGCCGCCGTCGTGTTTTCCGGAAACGCGGCGTCCGCCGACGGCTTGCCGCCCGCCACCACGATCGTTCCGCCCGCCAGCCCGAGCCGGTCGAGTTCGCGCAACAGCCCCGCCAATGGTTCTCCCGCAGGCCAATCGACCGCCAGAAAGAACGGTTTCCGATCGCCCGCCCGTTCGCCCAGCCAGCGCAGCGCCTCGCGCTTCCGCAGCTCGGCCGTCGACCCCGCCGCCACGCCCCAGCGACCGTCCAACGCGCCATCCGGCTCCGCGCCGAAGGTTTCCTCGAACCCCCGATCCACCGCCCGGCACGGCAGCGCGCTCCCGAGCCGCCATTCGCCCGCCAGCGCCGTGCGGTAGCCCGCCCGCCGGAACGCCTCCGGCAACAGAGTCGCGTCCGGCCGCACGAAATTCCGGCCCTCCCGCACGTGGCTCACCCCGCAGGCGAACTCGTGCCGGCCGCTCAGCAGCTCCGCCTGGTCCGCCGCCACCGTCGGCCCGGCGACCGCCTGGGAAAACCGCGCGACTCCCGCCCCCGGCTCCGCCAGCGCCTTCCCATCCGCCCGCACCAACACCACGTTCGGCCCGGCCGCGGCCACGCCCGCCAGCAGGAACACGACGGCGTTTGCAATTGCGGCCAGCGGACGGAAAGCGAGCATGGGCATCATCTGTCTCTCATGAACCCCGCCCGCAAGCCCTTCCGAGTGATCTTCGTCTGCATGGGCAACATTTGCCGCTCGCCCGCCGCCGAGATCGTCTTCCGCCAAAAAGTCGCCGACGCCGGGCAAACCGACGCCATCGAGATCGATTCCGCCGGCACCCTCGGCTACCACGCCGGCAAAGGCCCCGACCCGCGCATGGCCGCCACGCTTAAAAAACGCGGCTACCCCATCACCGGCCGGGCCCGCCAGATCCTCGCCGCCGACCTCGACGCCTTCGACCTCGTGCTGGTGATGGACTCCGAGAACCTCGCCAACGTCCGCGCCCTCGACCGCGCCGGCCGTTTCCACGCGAAAATCCGCCGCTTCACCGACTTCTGCACCCGCCACGACACCGACGAAGTCCCCGACCCCTACTACGGCGGCCAGCAGGGTTTCGACCACGTCGCCGACCTCGTGGAAGACGCCGCGGAGGGGCTGTTGGAGGCGATCGTGAGCGGGAAGGCTTAAGCCGCCCGCGGCAAGTTCATCCGCGATTCTCTTTCCTTCCTCCGTATGCGTATCGACGCCCACCTCCACATCGTCGGCACCGGCACGGGCGGCACCGGCTGCTGGTACCGCCCGCGCGGCTTCACCAAGCTGGGCGAGCCGTTCCTTGTCCGCGCGGTCGGCCTCACCACCCGCGATCTCCACGGGCCGGATTTCGACCGGATCTACGTCGAAAAAATCCTCACCCACCTCCGCGGATCCTCCATCCGGCGCGCGCTCATCCTCGCCCACGAGCTCGCGCACCGCGAAGACGGCACACCGATCCCCGAAAGCGCGTCGCTCTACGTCCCCAACGCCTACGTTCTCAAACTCGCGCGGGAGCACTCCGAGTTTCTCGCCGCCGTCTCGATCCACCCGTCGCGCAAGGACGCCTTCGACGAACTCGAGCTCGCCCTCGCCGGCGGAGCCGCCGCGCTGAAATGCCTGCCCAACGTCCAGGGCATCGACTGGAACGACCGCCGCCACACGCGTTTCCTCGAACGCATGGCCGAGGCGAAGCTCCCGCTCCTCGCCCACACCGGCAGCGAACGCACCATGCCCGTCGTCGACCCGAAGCTCGCCGACCCGCGCGTGCTCACCCGCCCGCTCGAAATCGGCGTCACCTGCATCGCCGCCCATTGCGGCACCGGCACGATGCTTCTCGATCCCGACTACCTGGATGTCTTCGACGCCATGACCGCGCGCTTCCCCCACCTCTACGGCGATAACTCCGCCCTCGCCGCCCTCAACTTCCGCCTCCGGCCATCCGCACTCAAACGCCTCACCACCGGTCCGCTCGCCGACCGCATCCTCCACGGCAGCGATCTGCCGGTGCCCGTCAGCGGCCTCCTCGCCTGGGCCTTCCGCATGATGCCGTGGCGCGACTACCGCGCCGCCGCCGCGATCCCGAACCCCGTCGAGCGCGACGCCTTCCTCAAACGCGCCCTCGGTTTCAGCGAGGAAACCTTCACCCGCGCCAGCCGGATCCTCCGGAATGCCGGGCCCGTTTCCGACGCCGGCTGAAGGCTCGGTCGACGAAATCACGGAATCCGCTCACCCAAGCCTGGACTCTACCGTTGACAGAAATACGTCAATGACGGACTTTCCGATATGTGCGGATCACCTTCAAGGAAACCTCCATCTTCACGCGACAGGCGGCCGAACACCTGCCCGATGAAGAACTGAACGCCTTGCAATGGGCGCTCATGGCGGACCCCGAATCCGGAGATCTCATCCGCGGCTCCGGCGGGCTGCGCAAACTCCGCTGGGCAGGATCGGGACGCGGCAAACGGGGTGGCTTGCGGGTGATCTACTACTGGCATGTGCCCGGAAGCGTCATCCTCCTGCTTCTCGCCTATCCGAAGAACGAGCAGGAAGACCTCACCAAGGCGCAGCTCAAAGTCCTCAAGTCCATCATCGAAAACGAATTCCCATGAAAGACGAACTCTTCCAGCAACTCGCCGCCAGCCTCAAGGAAGGCGGTGCCATCCTCCGTGGGAAAAAGCAACCCGCGCGCAGCACCACCCTTGATTCGCCCGACGCCAAGGCCGTGCGGGAGAAACTCGGACTCAACCAGAGCCAGTTCGCCGCCCTCCTCGGCATCAGCCCCCGCACGCTTCAGAATTGGGAACAAGGCCACCGCCGCCCGGAAGGAACCGCCCGCGCCCTCCTGCGGGTCGCCGAGTCCCATCCGGAAGCCGTGCTCGATGCGCTGCACCGGTGAGCGTGTGTGCAGCGACCTCAATTTCGTCAGATTGTTAGCCGATAACCATTTTTCTTTGCCCCAAACGGACCCGCGGCTCACTTCATGCCGAACAGTTCTGGCGTTTCCCTTAATTTAGCCTCACGAGCGGCGATCTCCCGCCCAATATCCAGGTGCAGTTTTTCTGCATTCGGCACGATAGCTTGAATAAGCCGGACTTTTTCTGGTTCAAGAACATCCAGATCAATCACGTTCAGCGCATGCTCAAGAGCATCGCGCTGTACTACGAGAAAGCTATGGACGTGTTTCATCCAATCAATGAACTCTTCTTCTTTTTGGCGTAGAGCCGAGGAGATCAATTTCATCCCTTCGACAATTGCGGCGAGCTCTGACAAACCGTTTGCAGATGTTGACATATGAACCAACGTCAAAGAAGCCACTCTAAGAAACAATAAATTCCCAACAGCCCGAAGCGCGAAGCCTCACCAATCCTGCCTACGTTACCGATCCGACCATGAAAAATCCCGCCCCGAAAAACACGATCTGCCTGTGGTTCGACAAGGACGCGCTCGACGCGGCGCGGTTCTATGCCGCGACGTTTCCGGACAGCGAGGTGACCGCCGTCCACCACGCGCCCCTCGACTACCCGTCGGGCAAGGAGGGCGACGTGCTGACGGTCGAGTTCACCGTGATGGGGATTCCCTGCCTGGGCCTCAACGGCGGGCCGGACGTCAAACACAGCGAGGCGTTTTCCTTCCAGGTCGCGACCGACACGCAGGAGGAAACGGACCGCTATTGGGACGCGATCGTCGGCAACGGCGGCGAGGCAAACGTCTGCGGCTGGTGCCGCGACCGCTGGGGGATTTTCTGGCAGATCACGCCGCGCGTGCTGACCGAGGCGATGGCCGCCGGCGGAGACGAGGCGAAACGCGCCTTCGCCGCGATGATGGAGATGGGCAAGATCGACGTCGCCAAAATCGAGGCCGCGCGGCGCGGGTGAGTTCCGTCCGCGGCGCGCCGCCCGGTTTCTAACCGAACCCAGGCGCGGGAAAAGCCGCCGGCGGGCGAAAAATGTTTTCCCGGCAGCCGTCCAATGGCATTGCTGGGGTCGCCGAACGTCCGATTTTGCGGCCCCCAGTTCATGAATGCCGAACCATCCCCCTCCCTTTCCGGCGTCTCCGCGAAACGCCGCCTGATGCTGGCCGGGATTGGCGCCAGCCTGTGCGCCGCCACCGCGGCGTGGTTGCGCTGGCCGCAGCCCACCGCACAGCCGGCGCCGACGGCCAAGGCCGGCCCCGCGCCCCGGAACCAGCCGGAAGCCGACGCCGGCCACACCGACGCGGCAAGCCCCGCGCCGTCCCCGGCGACGCCCGGCGGCTTCTCGCGCGAACGTTTCCTGCCCCATCTCCACAGCGTGTTCCTGGTGAAGGACGCGAACCTCGCCCTGCGCCTGGAGGAAGTCAGCCCGGCCAGCACGATCGCCCAAGGGGCGACGGTCTACACCTGCTTCAGCCTGTTGTTCGAAGGCCCGGCGGGTCAGGCGGTCGAGTCCGCGACCTACCGGCTGAACCACGGCGAACTGGGCACCTTGGAGCTGTTCCTTTCGCCGGTCGGACGCGAGACCGCCCGCACCCATTACGAGGCGGTCTTCACCCAACGGGTTTGAGATCCATCCCGCCGCGTGGCTCGCCGACGATGGCCGCGCCCGCCAGATCCAACGAAAAAGAGAGCCCGGATTGCCGGGCTCTCCTTTTTTAGAAGGCGAACGTTGGGAACACGCGGGCCGAATCAAGCCGGCTCGTCGTCTTCCGCGCCGTGGTTGAGGATGAACTGCAGGTCTTCCAGTCCGAGGTTCGAGGCGAAGCCTTCGTCGCCGAGCACGTTCGTCACGAGCTGGGTCTTCTGGTGCTGGAGAATGCGGATCTTCTCTTCCACCGTGTCGCGGGTGAGCAGACGGTAGGCGATGACCTTGTTCTTCTGGCCGATACGGTGCGTACGGTCGATGGCCTGGTTTTCCACCGCCGGGTTCCACCACGGATCGTAGAGGATGACGTAGGACGCCGAGGTCAGGTTCAGACCGGCGCCACCGGCCTTCAGCGAAAGCATGAAGACGGACGGGTCCTTGGTCGTCTGGAAGCGCTCGATCTCGCCCTTGCGGTCCTTGGTCTGGCCGGTGAGGTAGTGGAACGGGCGGGCTTCCAGCTCGAGGCGCGCCTTGATGAGGTCGAGCATCGAGACGAACTGCGAGAACACGAGCACCTTGTGGCCTTCCTCGTGGAGCTGGTCCAGGAGGTAGAACAGCGACTCCATCTTGGCCGATTCCTCCTTGAGGTACTTCGGATCGATGAGGCCCGGGTGGCAGCAGATCTGGCGCAGGCGCATCAGGCCCTGGAGGATGGCGAAGGAGTTCTTCTTCACCGCCTCGTCCGAGTCGAGACCGAGCAGCGCCTTCTGGATGCGCTTGAGCTCGGCCTTGTAAAGCTCCTGCTGGATGTTCTCCATCTTCGAGTAGACCTCCTCCTCGGTTCGCGGCGGCAGGTCCTGGGCCACCTGCAGCTTGGTGCGGCGGAGCAGGAACGGACGCAGGCGCGAAGCCAGGCGGTTCTGCGAAAGCGGGTCCTTCCGCTTGTCGAAGCGCTTCTTGAAGTAAGCGCGGCTGCCGAGCACGCCGGGCATGGCGAATGCCATGAGCGACCACATGTCGAGCAGGCGGTTTTCGATCGGCGTGCCGGTGAGGACCAGGCGGTTCTCGGACTCCAGCTCGCGGGCGCACTTGGCGGCCTTCGAGTCGGGGTTCTTGATCTGCTGGCCTTCGTCGAGGATGACGGTGAGCCACTTGAGCTGGTTCAGCAGGTCGCCGCAGACGCGGAGCTGGGCGTAGTTGAGGATCAGGACGTCGATGTTGTTCTGGATGAACGGGACGTCGAGGTCCTCGCGGTTGCGCAGGATCTTGGAAACGATGTGCGGGGCGAACTTCTGCGCCTCGCTCTGCCAGACATCGAGCACCGACTTCGGGCAGACGACGAGCACCGGCATCTTCGGTTTCTTCGCCTTCTCGGCCTCGTCGCGCAGCCAGAGGATGTAGGTGATCGACTGGATGGTTTTACCGAGACCCATGTCGTCGGCGAGGATGCCGCCGAAGCCGTTGGTCGCGAGGTAGGCGAGGAAGCGGTAACCGTCGACCTGATAGGGGCGCAGCGTCGCATTGAGGTTCGTCGGCACTTCCGGCATCACGTCGATCTGGATATCGCCGGCGCGATCCTTGATGCGCTTCCACGCCTTCGGGTCGAAGACCTCGGCCGCCTTCGGGTCGGCGAGCTGCAGCGCGTGCATGCGGTGCGTTTCTCCGGAAAGGTCGAACGGATCGAGGCCGAGGCGGGTGACGGCCTCGCGTTGGTCGGCGTCGAGCTTGATCTCGAGGCGCATCCACGAGCCGTCCTCCATGCGGACGTATCCGCCGCGGGCGGCGACGAGCTGGCGGATCTGCGCTTTCGAGAGGTTGACTCCCTGGACGTCGATGACGATGCGGAGGTCGAACCAGTCGATCTCCTGGTTGACCACCTCGAAGCGGACCGCGGCGGTGACCGGGTCGTTGAGGATCGACTTCAGGCGCAGGTCGATGTCGAGATCGACCGACTCCGGCATCGCCTTGATCCATTCCGCGAATTTCTCAGGGAACTGCTTGGTGATGCGCGTTTTGAACGCGAGCAGCTTCTCGTCGTAGGTGAGACCCATCTCCTCCAGGATGCCGGGCACCGGGTAGAGGTCCTCGCGGGCGAAGCGCAGCAGCTGCTTGCCCTTGACCGACTGCTGTTCGACGAGCTCCCAGCCCTCCTTGGTCAGACGCTCGGTGCGGCGGCCCTTGGTCTCGAGCGCGGTCACGTCGATGACGAGGTGCTCGGTTTCGGCGGCGGTGAGGCCGGCGACGAGCTTCAGCTCGAACTTCGGCTTCAGGTCGAGGTCGAGCACGCGCTTCTTGAGCGACTCGGGCAGCTCGGCGCCGATCTTGCGGAGGAATTCGACGCCTTCGAGCGAATCGATCACGCGTTTGGGGATCAGGTAGCGCGGCATCACTTCCGTTTCCTCCAGCCAGCGCGGCGGGCCCGGGAAGACGGTTTCGTCGGATTGATAGAGTTCCTTGCGGCCGGGCAGCAGGCGGACCGAGTGGGAGACGTTCTCGCCCGAGGCGGTCACCAGCTGGAGCGCGAAGCTGTTCTGGTCGTAGGGATCGTCCTCGCACATCCAGCTCAGCGCGTCGGGGACGACCTTGAACTCCCTGTCGTCGAGGTTGACCAGATAGCCCTTCAACGCCGGCTGGCGGAACAGGCGGTTCATGAAGCGGCAGGCTTCCTCCTGGTCGAAATCGAGGGTCGTCTCGCCGTGCTGGCGGTAGAAGGAGAGGAAATGCTCCCACAGGATCTGGCTGGAGGCGTCCATCCGCAGCGCGGCTTCCTGGAACAGCGAGACGTATTGCTCGATCTCGTTCTTCTCGCGCAGCGCGACCCACAGGCCGGCTTTCTCCTCCTTCACCTCGAGGCGGGCCTCGTTGATCGTGGCGACGAGGCGGTAGGCGATGTTGAGCGGGGCGGCCTGCGGCGGGCGCTCGTTGACCTGCTCGATGCGGTCATACCAGGCCGCGACCTCGCGCTCCTGCTCCCATTCCGCCATCTTCTTCTGAACGGCGGACAGGTCCGTGATCACGTTCATGAACTCCGGGAACTGGAGCTTCCGCTTGTAGAAGGCGTAGGCGATGTAGTTCCAGAATTCGAGGATGTCGCCCGGCGGCATCGGCCACAGTTCGAGCGGCTCGTAGGTGGTGATCTCCCAGCGCGGCGTGATGCGGACCATGTCGTGGTCGTGCAGCTCGCCTTCGATCACGTAGCGGCGGTAGCGCTTCTCGATCTTGGAGACGAAATCGGCCTCCTTGTCGTCGAGTTCGCGGCCGACCTTCTCCTCGATAATGTCGAGGATCGGGGTGTCGTCGAATTCGTTCGGAGACTCGGGCAGATCCTCGCCGCGATGCATGCGCTCCATCATCGTGGCATACTGGCACGCGCCGGAGACGATCTCGTCCTCCGCCGTGCAGGAGCCGAACCAGCGGTTCCCCTGGAGACGCAGGCTGGTGCGGAACGTCCCGGTTTCATCCTCCACCCGGCCCTGAATGAACAAGTGGTTGCCAAAAATCTGCGTGACGGTGCCTTCTTTTTGAAGGAGTTCGCCGCGCTTGCGGGCCTCCTCGGGGAAGCTGTTGAGGAAATTGAGGGTCGCTCGATCTGGATTCATCGCGGGTGTTCGATTTGCCTGAAGGGGGAAGCAACGCCATTCCATCGGCGCGACATCATGCTGACGCGCCGACGGAATGGCGGGGGCCGAAGATAGGCACCGCGGGCGACTTCCGGCAACAAAAAGTCTAGCGGCGAAATTGCGGAAATTGCCTCAATTTTTCTTCCGCCGCAGGCAGAGGCCGTCCATCGGCCCGAACAACCAGGCCCCGGTGAACGCCGCGGCACCGGCCAGCACGATGGCCGCCGCCACGTTGCAGTTCAGGGCCACCGCGAGGTAAAGACCGGCGACGCTGGAGAACGCGGCGTGCGCCACGGCCACCGCCAGCACGCCCCGCACCCGCTTCGCGCAGAGCAGGCCGGTGGCCCCCGGCAGGATCAGCAGGGCGACGGCGAGGATCGCGCCGACCGCTTGGAACGCGACCACGACCACCACGGCCACCATCGCCATCAGCAGCACGTTCATCACCCCCGGGCGGAACCCGGCGGTGCGCGCATGCTCCGCGTCGAACGAGCTGATCAGCAGCGCGGGGAACCCGAGCGCGAGGAAAAGCGAGACCCCCGCCGAGGCCAGCACGCCGCTCGCCGCGACGCGCGGCACCGCAAGGCCGGCGAGCATCCATTGCTCGCCATGCACCGCGGTTTCCAGGCTGCCGAACAGCACGCAGTCGGGGTCGAGGTCGACCTTGCCCGCGTAGCTTTTCAGCAGCAGCACGCCGATGGCGAAAAACGCGGTGAAGGCGATCCCGGTGGCGGCGTCCTCGCGGATGCCCGCCCCGCGGTGGAGCCCTTCGATCACCAGCATCACGATCAGCCCGGAGGCCGCCGCCCCCGCCACCAGCAGCGGCGAGTCGAGCGAACCGGTGAACAGGAAGGCCACCACGATCCCGGGCAACACGCTGTGGCTGATGGCGTCCCCCGCCAGCGCCATGCGCCGCAAAATCAAAAACACCCCCGGCAGGGCGCAGGCGAGCGCCACGAAAAACGCCGAGACCACCAGCCACACGTTCGCCTCCGAGCGCCACGGCGCGATCCACCACTCCAGATTCATTCCGCACTCTCCTTTCCATCCCGCCCCACCGCCGGAATCGGCCGTCCATGCGGGTCTTTTTCCGGGAAATCCAGGGTTTCCTCCAACCGGCGCACCTTGTCCTCGTCGATCCAGTGCTCGACGCGCTCGGCATCGTCGTGGACGTGGTCCGGCGCGTAATCCGCCCGCTCGGTGAGGTAGCGCTCCCACAGCCGGTGGTTGCGGACGACTTCCTCGGCCCGGCGCCGCCCTGCGGCGGTCAGCAGCACGCCCGAGCGCCCGCCGGTCCAGATCGCGTCGCCGCGGGCGACCAGCCCCCGCACGCGCTTCGCCGCGGCGGGCAGGGTCGAGCCGCCTTGCATCGCGAGCGCGACGAGCGGCACCGCGTCGTGGCGGAAGCCGTCTTTTTCCAAGGCGCGGAAAACGGCCTTCAGCGCGTTCTCCCGCTCGATCCGGCGGCGCATCGCCCGGTGCCGCCACGTTTTCACCACCAGACCGTCGATCGGCGACGCCAGGGTCACCACGAAAAACACCGCCGTGACCGACAGGGCGATCATCGGCCCGGTCGACAGGCTGGCGCGCATGTTGGAAACCGCCACGCCGCCGACCGCGCCCGCCGCACCGAGCAGGCACGACAGCAGCACCACGCGCCCGAACTTCCGGCTCAGCCGCTGCGCCGCCGCCGCCGGGGCGATCAACATCGCGCTCACCAGCACCACGCCGACCGCCTGCATCGCCACCACGATCGCCGCGGCCAGCAGGAAGAAGAACAAGCGCTCGATCCACGCCACCGGGTAGCCGAGCAAACGGGCGAAACCGGCGTCGAACGACGAGACGTGCAGCACGCGGAACAACCCCGCGATCACCGTCAGCGTCAGCAGGGTCACCCCCGCCAGCATCATCAGATCGCGCGGGTCGACCGCCGCGACCTGCCCGTAAAGGTAAGCCTGCACACCCGAGGGCTGCCGCATCGAAATCAGCGCGATGCCCGCCGCGAAAAACACCGACAGCACGATGCCCAGCGCCGCGTCCGGTTTCAACCGGGTCGTGCGCTGCAGCGCGTGCATCACGCCCGTGCCCGCCATGCCGGCGACCAGCGCCGTCGCGAGCACCAGCATCGGGTTGCGCGACCCGTTCCACACGATGCCCGCCACGATCCCGGGCAGCACGGCGTGGGAAAGCATGTCCCCTGTCAGCGCCATCCGGCGGACCACGACGAACGCGCCGAGGCTGCCGCAGCACAGGCCGAGCAGCAGCGCCGCGAGCAGCGCAGACTCCAGAGCGGTTGGAATCCAGGCGATCATGGCTTCGTCTCCCGCGCGGCGCGCGCCGCGATCTCGCTGAGCAAGGTCAGGCGGCCGCCGTAGGTCTTGTCCAACAGCTCGGAGGTGAACACGTCCTCGGTGTTGCCGAAGGCCACCAGCCGCAGGTTGAGCAGCATCATCATGTCGAAATAGCGCTCCGCCGTGTGCAGGTCGTGATGCACGACGAGCACCGTTTTCCCGCGGTCGCGCATCTCGCGGAGCAGCTCGACGATCGCCCGCTCGGTCGCCGCATCGACGCCGGCGAACGGTTCGTCCATCAGATAAAGATCGGCCTCCTGCGCCAGCGCGCGGGCGAGGAACACCCGCTGCTGCTGGCCACCGCTCAGCTCGCCGATCTGGCGGTCGGCGAACGGCAGCATGCCGACTTTTTCCAACGCCGCGTGCGCCTTCATCTTCTCGGCTTTGCCCGGCCGGCGGAACCAGCCGAGCGAGCCGTAGGTGCCCATCAGCGCCACGTCCTCGACCGTCACGGGAAAATCCCAGTCGACGCTCTCGCGCTGCGGCACGTAGCCGACCCGGCGGAGCGATTTCTCCAGCGGCTCGCCGAAGATCTTCACCCAGCCGGCGGCGGGCTTCACCACCCCCATCACGGCCTTGAGCATCGTCGATTTCCCCGCCCCGTTCGGGCCGAGGATGCCGACCAGGCGCCCCGGCGGCACCGCCACATCGACCCCATACAACACCGGCTGGTGGCGGTAGCTCACCGACAAATCGTGCGTCTCCAACGCAGGCGCGCTCATGGGATCAAAATTAGAATCGGAAACTCACGCCTTGGAAAACCGAGAAATCCTCGGCCGCGTCGTTCAAGCCGGCGGTGAAACCGACGTCCCACTGCAAGTTCTCCGTCTGCGCCCAGGTGAGCCCGCCGCTGGCGAGCGCCTGGTAATCGCCCGGCCCGGAGATGCCGATGTACTCCAGATAAAGGCCGACGGTTTCGGTCAGGTCGAAATCGAGCACGGCGGTGTGCACGAACTGCCACTCGTGGTCGCCGCCCGCGTCATCCCACACGCGGTCGACCTCCGCCATCAAGCCGAGCCCGACGCCCTCGCCGAGTTCGACGGAAAACGGCACGATCAAGCCGCCTTCCCATTCGCCCGTGCTGACCGCCGTTTGCGTCGGCACGCTGACGAAGGGCATCAGCCCCATCGCCGTTTTGCCGCCATCGTTGCCCCAGAAATTATACTTATAACGGACATCGATGTCGCCGAACCCCTCGGCGCGGGATTTCACGCCGGCGACCTTTTCGGTCTCCGAAATCCACGGCCGGATCACGAACTGGATGTCCTGGTTGGAGGCGAGGCCGAACTTCACGTTCGATTCGCCCAGCGTCCACGCCTCGGTCGTCACGCCGCCCTCCTTGTCGCGGGCGAACGCCCACAGGCTGGACTCGACCTGGACGCCGCCGGCCTCGACCGAGATCGGGCTCTCGGTGGCGTCCGGCCGGTCGGTGGACATCTCCCGCTTGAATTCCGTCGCCTGGGCCAGCCCGCAGCCGAGCAAACCGATCAAAATCATCCGTTCCTTCATCACTTCAGTCCTTCCACGATCGCGTTGATGTTGTGCTTCACCATGCCGGTATAGACGCCCAGGTCGTAGGTCTCCCCGTTCACGGTTTCCAGCTCGCCCGGCTTGCCCATGGCGTCGGAGAAAAGCGTCTTGCCGGAGATCTTCGCCCCCGCTTCCTCGGCGACGGCCGAGATGCCCTTGGCATTCACCGACGACTCGGCGAACAGCGCGCGGATGCCGCGGCCTCGGATGAAGGAGACGAGCTCCGTCCGGTCCTTGATGCCCGCTTCGGTCACGGTCGAAACACCCTGCAGGCCCTTCACCTCGAAGCCGAACGCGCGGCCGAAGTAGAAGAACGCGTCGTGGCTGGTCACCAGCGCGCGCTGCGCCGGAGCGATCTCGCCGATGCGGGATTTCGCCCACGCCAGCAGGGTTTCCAGCTCCTTGCGGTAAGCCTCGCCGCGCTTCGCGTATTCCTCGGCGCCGGCCGGATCGGCCTTCGAGAGCGCCTTCACCACCGGTTCGATGGTGTGGATCCACAAACCCGGATCGCCCCAGACGTGCGGGTCCTTCGTGCCCTCGAAGCCTTCCTGCGGCGCGAGCAAACGGTCCGCCGGAATGCCTTCCTCGGCCACCGCCACCGCAAGGCGACCGCGCCTGGCCATCGCTTCGAGCGTTTCGACCATCTTCCCTTCAAGGTGCAGGCCGCTGTAAAACACGACGTCCGCCTTTTCCAAAACCCCGGCGTCGCCGAGCTTCGGCACGTAGTTGTGCGGATCGACGCCCGGACCCATCAGCCCCTGGATCTCCACCCGGTCGCCGCCAATCTGCTTCACCAGATCGGTCACCATCGTCACCGTCGTCGCCACCTTCAGTTTTCCCGTGCCGCCCTGCGGCTTCGGCGAGCAAGCGGCCGCCATCAGGCAGGCGGCCAATACCATCACGCATTTCCGTAGCATGCGCACCAGATAGAACCCGGCCGGCCAATCCGCAACCCGAATTTTAGCTTAGGCTAATTTTTGTTCCATTGGAGATTTTTCCTTCCCGAGGAAAAACCAAGATCTCACCCGCCCTTGTCCGGCTTCTTGAACAAATCGAGGAAGCGGTCCTCGTATTCGTGAAAGGCCTTCAGCCGGTCGAGTTCGCGCTTGAGCAGATAGGCCTTCGACCGGTCCGCGCGCGCCTCGTCGAACAGCTTCTCGATCCGCTGCCGCTGGTGCGCGTCGAGGTGCGGCACGTCTTCCTCGATTTCCTCCGGCTTCGGCGCGACGGATTCCGACGCGCCCGATTCCACCTCGGACAGACTTTTCTCGATCTGCCGCAGGAAATCGGCCAGCCGCGAGCTCACTTGGTTCGCCTGCTCGCGCAGCTCGGTGAAATCGATCGAGGTGCCGGCCATCAGCGTGAAGAATTCCAGCACGCTGAGCGCGGCGCGGGGAAACGGCAGCTGTGAGAACACCGCCGGCATTTCCCCCAGCAAACAACCGCCGCGCAGCCCGTTCTCCGCCGCCACCCCCAGCAGCACGCCGTTCAGCCCGCCGATCTCGCCCTCCTCCAGCGCCTTCACGTCGAGCTGCTTGAACTCGTCCAGCGTCTCGCGGTCGATCGCCGCGCCGAACACCGTCGGCTCATGCTCCGGGCGCATCCGCGTCGCCATCGCGGCGAAGGTGAACACGCGCACCACGCCCAGCGCCTTGGCGTGGGCGATGAGCTGGCGGCAGAACGCCACGCCACGCGCGGGCGGCTGCGCCTCGCCGAGGAACACGATCAGGTCGCGCTTCCGGTTCGGGTCCTTCCACAGGAACATCCGGCTGCGCGGCAGGCTCGCCCGCTGGATCATGCCATCCTTCACGTTGACGTGGCCGATCTCGAAAAACTCCCCGGCGGCGAACTCGGCCAGCATGTGCATTTCGAGCTTCGCCATCAGGTAATAGCCGGCGGTGATCGCCACCGATCCCATCCCGGGCCACACCGCCACCAACCAGGGATCGTGAAGTTTCTCTTCCTCCAGCATGTTCCCAACCTACACGGGATCCCCCGCTTGAGAAACCGGGGATTTGCCGTTCTAACGAAAAATCTCTCGGGACCGCGGCGTCACGCCCGCGCCAGCAGGCGTTTCTCCAGCTCGTCGAGCGGTTGTTTCGTCAGGTCCACCGCCAGCGCGCCGGTCAGTTTCGCCGCCACCGCGGCGGGCAGAGCCTTGCGCAGTTGCGCGGCGAACGGCGGCGTCGCCGCCAGCGTCCAGGACGGATAGCCCGCGTCCGCCACCACGCCGGCGATCTGGCTGGCGATGCGCTCCACCGCACGGCGTGCCTCCTCCAGTTCGAGGTTGTGCTCCTCGCCGGTCGACATCCCGTTGCCCATGCCCGAGGTCGTGCTACGGCCCCAGCGGCCCTGTTGGTCGGTGACGATTTCACGGATCGGCTTCAGAGGTTCGCGGATGGCTTCGCGGTCTTCCCGAAGGTGGCTCTGTTCCTGCGGATCGTCTCCGGCTTGCTGGAATTTCAACACGCGCACGCGCGACAGGTTGGCCAGGATGATGAGCGAGTTCATGACAATGGCGATGGGAGGGGTTTATCCACCGTAACGCGCTCGGAACGAGCCCATTCACGGGACTAAAGACCTTCGCACAAAACGGCGGCAGCTGCCGACAAAAAACATCTCACCGCCCTTCCGGAACCGCGCCCCGCCGCAGCGCCAGCACCCAGGCCGCCACGTCGGCAAGCTCCTGGTCGGACCACGTTTCGTGCCCCGGCATGTCGGTCCCCGGCAGGCCGAAACGCAGCACCCGCATGACGCTGACCTGCGGCGATTCGCCCGGCCGCTCCGCGCTCATGCCGAACGGCCCCGCCACCAGATTCCGCGGCGGCGTTTGCATCGCCGCCGCCAATCGCCCGTCGCCGCGCCCCTCGTCGCCGTGGCACAGCGCGCAGCTGCGGGCGAACCGCTCGCGACCGCGCGCCGCGTCGCCCGCCGGCACCTCCCGCGGCTGCCACGCCCACGAGGATTTCCAGACGCGCGCGGCCTGCGACGTCGCATCCTGCCGCAGCCACGCGATCAGATCGTCCGCCCGGCCGTCGTCGAGCAGATGCGCGTACGAGGGCATCGAGGAGTCCGGCGAGAACGCCCGCGGATCGCGGAAATGCTCGCGCAACCAAGCCTCCGAGCGCCGTCCGCCGACGTGCAGCAAATCCGGCCCCTGCCGGCGGTTGCCGATCAGCACCGGGTGTTCCGCCCGGACCGATTCCGGCGGGTCCGCCCCGCCCCAGCGGTCCTCCTCGGCGGTTTCCGGACGCACGTAGCGCGAGTGGCAATGGATGCAGCCTTCCGCCAGATACACCTGATGACCGCGCTCGACGGCGCTTGCCGGGCGAACGCCGCCGCCTTGCCACAGACCCGCCAGCGCGACCGCCGCCAGCACCGCCGCGCTGCGCCAATCGATCCGGCGGAAATACGCGCCCGCGACCACCACCGCGCCGGCGATCAGGAGAAACGCGCCCGGCACCCGTTGCAGCGATTCCACCATGCCGATGCCCAGGCCGGACGCCAGCCAGCCCGCCGCGCCGAACAACCACGCCGCCCGCGCCATCGCCGGATGCCTGCCATTTCCCGCCCGAGGCTCCGCCAGCAGCGCCGGCCAAGCGACCAAGGCCGTCGAATAGAGCGAAACACCCGCCGGGTAGAGCCAGCCCGCGAGCTCGCGGTTTTCGGGCGAGTTCACCCACCAGCCGGCCAGCGCCAGCAGCGCCCAGGCGGCAACCCATAACGGCCGCAACCCGCCGCGCGCCAGCCAATGGCCCGCCGCCACCGCCACGGCCAGATGCACCGCCGCATTCCGCCACAGCAGTTCCTCGCGCCACGTCCCCTGCTTCAGCTCCGACGCGTGCTGGATGACAAAAAACGCCGCCGCGTCCATCCACACCAACGCGCCGAACACCGCCATCGCCCGCCACGGCATCCGCCAGCCGCCGGGCGGCGCTTCGCTCGCGTCCATGAACCACCCGCCCGCCCATGCGGCGAGGGCCACGGCCGCGGAAATGTCGCATTGCGCGGCCGGCCCCGCCGTGAACACCGGCGGCAGATTGCAAAACCCATACGCCAGGCCCGTGCCCCAGCCGAGCCAGACGCAGCCGCGCCGGCGGTCGGCGATGCCCGCGATCCGCCCGGCGAGGCACACCGTTGCCACGCCCATCGCCGCGCCGGTGACGAACGAAACGATCAGAAACGCCCAGCCGGGCAACGGCATGGCCGCCACCGCGGCGGCGACCGCGCACACGACCAGCGCCGTCGACAAACCGCGCCTTGGCGCGAGCCAGCGGGCGGCGGCGAAGCCCGACCCGATCCCGCCCAGCGCCATCAGCCCGAGCACCGCTTTGAGCGTCGCCCCTTCACCGACCACCGCCCGGATCCGCTCCAGCAGCGCGAACTGCGCGAACAGCAGGAAATACGCGTAGATGCCCGCCACCGCGAGCACCGAGCCAAGTGCCGATGCCTTGCCCGCCGTTTTCATCGTCCGCCGATCCACCGCCGCTTCAGCCCGATCCACTGCACCGCCGCCACCGCCGCATCGGTGAGCGCCACGGTCGCCCAACCGGACGCCAGCATGCCCGAGGCGATCTTCCCGGCCAGAAACAACGCGACCACCGTGCGCGCCATCGCGGTCATCCGCCAGACCGTCGCACAGACGATCCGCCGTTCGCGGTCGACCGGCGGTTTCAGCGCGAAAAAGTAACACGCGCCCACCGCGAACACGAAGGCCCCGATCCACGAAACCCAGATCCATTCGCCCGGCGGCACGGCAAGCCCCATCAGCCGTAGCGCGAAACCCGGCGCCGCCATCAGCAGCACGCCCGTCAGCGCGTCCATCGCCCCCACCGCCGCGTTCCAGCGGGGAATCCAGCGAGGCCAAAATCCTTGTTCTTCCGGGTTCATGATTCGTGTTCTTTCCAGGATCGGATCCACCAGTTCAACGCCACGCCGGCCATCGCCGCGCCGGCGGCCAGCCGGACGCCGAAACACGCCGCCCGCCACCACGGACGCTCGTCCATCCACGACGTCGACCCGCCCTCCAGCCAGCCGCAAGCCACCAGCGCCAGCACGTGCGCGGCCACCGCCGCGTGCCACGGCCAGCCGCCTTTCGCCACCGCCGCTTGCGCCCGTTCGCCCCCGCCCAGCGTGATCAACAGCAAGCCGAGCGACGAGGTGAAACCGCCCATCGCCAGATGCGCGTGACCGACCAAGCCGCTGGTGAATTTCATCCGGTCGAGCACGCCGGGCAAAAACTCGATCCACCCGCTCGCCACCAGCACCGCCCACCACACGAGCGCGGAATTTCGCCAGAACCGCGTTCCGTCCGGCCACTCGAACCGCCGCCAGTCGAGCGGCAGCAACACCAGCCACGGCAACAGCAGTCCGAGCCCGGCGATCTGGCTCGCCATCCGGTGCGTGCCGCCCGCCCATTCGAGCACCCCGAAGGCCACCGCCGCGAACGCCCACAGTGCCGCGACGAAGCGCCGCAGGCCGGCGCCCGGGCGTTTCGGCAGCCCGAAGGTCACTGGCACCAGCAGCAGCAGCAACACCACCGGCAGGGTTGATCCCAACAGGCTCGCCCCGGTCGGGCCGCCGGTCGTGCGGTCGAAGGGCGGATAGGTCGCCGGCGACGAAGCCTCCGCCATGCCCGCCGGCACCGCCGCCAGCGCCAACAGGCCGACGATGGCGAAAAACCGGAACCAGCCGCTGCGACCGGCCAGTCCGCGGCCGAAACCCGCCGCCAGCACCAGCCACAGCGCGACCTGCGCGACAAGGAACGCCGCGAGCGCGCCGCCCTGCCAATCGAGGAACAATTTGCCCGACGATCCGCCCGCCAGCCATGACGCGACGCCCAGCGCCAGCGCCCCCGACCACGCCCGCACCACCGGTGCCGCCCAGCGCGACGCCCGGCCGCGGGACACGCCGTAGATCGAGAACAACCAGCCGACCAACGGCAGGCTCGTCCACCCGTAGAGCTGGCCGTTCAGGTGCGCCGGCAGGATCCGCCCGTAGGTCGCCTCGCCCGCCAGCCCGCCGAGCCGCGGCCACAGCAGCAGCGCGGCCAGCCAGACGCCGAGCGCGTTCGCCGCGACCAGCCAGCCGAGCGCGTGCCGCGCCACAGTCGCTCCGCCGTCCTGACCCTGCCCGTCCATGTCACGGCGAAACCATTTTGCCGTCCCGCATCCGCACCACCCGGTCGCAGCGCGACGCGAGTTCGAGGTCGTGTGTCGCGATCACCAGCGTCTTGCCCGAGGCTTTCGCCAAATCGAGCAGCAGGTCGAACACCCGCTCGCGGTTCTGCTCGTCGAGCGCGCCGGTCGGTTCGTCCGCCAGCAGCACCGGCGGATCGTTCAGCAACGCCCGCACCAGCGCGCCGCGCTGGCGTTCGCCGCCGCTCAGCTCGCGCACCCGGCGGTCGAGCCGCCCGGCGATGCCCGTCCGCTCGGCAAGCTCATGCACCCGCGCCCGCGCCTGCTTGCGCGGCATCCGCGTCGCCAGCGCCGGGATCAGGCAGTTTTCCTCCAGCGTCAGCCCGGGCACCAGCTGGTGGAGCTGGAACACGAACCCGACCTCATGGCGCAGCAAGGCCAGCCGTTCCTTTTCGCCCGCGCGTTCGCGCCCGGCGATCGCCACCCGCCCGCGCTCGGCCGGCTCCAGCCCGCCGATCACGTTGAGCAAGGTCGATTTGCCGCAGCCCGACGTGCCGCACAGCGCGACGATCTCGCCCGTTGCCACGGTCAGATCCACCCCCTTGAGCACTTCGATCCGGCCCCGGTCGAAACTCTTCCAAACGTCTTCGACGACAATCATCGGCTCCATGGGGAAATCGGGGAAAAAGCGTTCATCCTACCAAGGAAAACAGAAACCACGAAAAACACCAAAGTTCACGAAAACCAAAGAGTTGGACGCCTAAATCGCCACACCACCGGGTGAGCGTCTTGATTGCCGCCAATCCTCTTCATTTCGTGTCATTTCGTGCCTTTCGTGGTTTTGAAAAATTCTGAAATCCATCCGTGGTTCCATTTCCCGTTTGGGACTATTCGTGGCGCAGGGCGTCGGCCGGCTTCAACCGCACCGCATACCAGACCGGATAAAGCGCTCCCAACAGGGCGGTCGTCACGGCCAGCGCGAGCGCGCCGGCGACCTCGCTCCAGCCGAGGTTCGGGTCGATGTAGCCCTGGAATTGCGGCACCGCCTTCAGCACGCGCAGGCCGCCGAAACTCAGCGCCAGCCCGGCCGCCATGCCGAGCGCCGAAACCGCCAGCGACTCGCCGAAAATCATCCGCGCCACCTGCACGCGCGAGAACCCACACACCCGCACCACCGCCAGCTCGCGGATGCGGGTGAACACCGAGAGGATCATCGTGTTGGTCACGCTCAGGCCGCCGAGCAGAAACGCGCAGCCGCCCACCACCCAGGCCGTGGTTTTGAGAATCCGGAACTGCGAGTAGCTCTTGCTGAACTCCTCGTTCTCCAGCGCGTTGAACGACGGATGGTTCGCCTTCATCCAATCCTTCACCTCCGAGGTTTCGTGCCCGGGCGCCATCGCCACCGTGATCACCGAGGCCACGCCCTCCTTGTGGAACGCCTTCTGGCACGCCGCCAACGGCATGAACACGCCGCCGTTCTCGAAACCGTTCTCCGTCCGCACCACCCCGGCGACCCGGTATTTCCCCTGCCCGAGCTCCAGTTCCTCGCCCGCCTCCGCCTTGAGGAAATCCGCCGCCCGTTCGCCCAGCACGATCGCCTCGCCGTCGTCGCGGAAACCCGCCGCCGACCCTTTCAGCCACTGCGCCTTCCGCAGCCGGCCGTCCGACGCCCGGATGCCGAAGCAGGTGACCACCGGCCGCTCCGGCGCCGCCACGATCGCGAACAACACCGGCTGCGCGTCCTTCACCGCGTCGAGCTTCATCAGCTCGTCGGCCAGCGGCACCGGCACGTTGCTGAAAAACAGGTCCGACACGTTGCGCTCGAACACGACCATCTCCGCGTCGCTGCGCAGGATCCGCTCGAACATCCGCACCGCGCCGGACAGCAGGCCGACCACGCTCAGCATGGTCGCCACGCCCAGCGCGATCCCCGCCGCGCCGATCGCCGTGCGCACGCGGTGGCGGCGCAGGTTGGTGAAAATCAATCTCCAGAGTGACATGGTGCGTTCACTTTCCGCATGCTTCTAACAATCCCGCCGGTGCCGCGCCACCCTTTCATCCCGCCGCCAGGCCGCCGGATTGCTCCGCGAACCCCGGCCAGGGAGCCCTGACCCGCAGGAACGGCAGCATCCACCAGCGCTCGCGCGGCCCGGGCAAACGGGCCTCCACCCGGTCGCCGAGCGCCTGCAGCCGCTGGAACCGCCGGGTCGCCCCGGTCACGCCCTCGGCCAGCGCCAGATTCGGCCGCCCCATCGCGCTGTCGCGCCCGCTCGTCTTGCCGCTTTCCTCGGGCTGGCAGAGCACGTCCTTCAAATCGTCCGCCGTCTGGAACGCCAGCCCGCGCAGGAACGCCAGCCGGTCGAGCAAACGGATCTCCTTCTCGGTCGCGTGCCCGGCGAGCGCCGGCAGCACCACCGGCAGCCGCACCAGCGTGGCCGTCTTGCGCGCCGCCACCTCGACCACTTCCGCCGCGTCCTGTTCCTCGCGCCATCCGCGCAGGTCGTGCGCCTGCCCGCCGACCAGTCCGGCCGGTCCGAGGCAGGATTCCAGCAAATCGCCCGCTCGCCGGCGGCGATCCGCCCCCGCCCCGCCGATGCCCTGCCAGATCAACGCGTAGCCGCGGTTGATCAAAGCCAGCGCCGCCAGCGTCGCCATCCCCTCGCCATGCGCCACGTGCAGGCAGGGCGCGCCGCGCCGCGTCCGCGCGTCGTCCATCGCCGGAAAGTCGTCGAAAATCAGCGACGCCGTGTGGAGATACTCGATCCCGCAGCCGACCGCCCGCGCCAGTTCCTCCGCCAGCCCCATTTCCACGCCGATGAAATAGGCCACCGCCGCGCGCATCAGCGAACCCGGCCGCGACAGCACGTCACCGAGCGCCGCGCCCAGCCGCGGCTCCATGTGGTCGAGGCGTCCCATCCCTCCGTGGAAGGCCTGTCTCATCACCGCCAGCCCGCAGGCGAAGCGGTGGGCACCGCCGGAATCCTGGATCATCGGAAAAAAGTGGATTGGGGGAGGAGGAAACTTACTTCGCGTCGCCTTCGAGGTGAAACGAAACCTTGAGCTTCGGATCGACCGTCATCACCGCCATGTTGCGGATGATCGGCAGGCTGAAATCGCGGTAGTCGATCCACACGAAGCCATCGACCGCCACCCGGTCGCCGCTCTTTGTCGCCGTCACCGGGAACGCGATCGACTTGGAAACCGCGTGGATTTTCAGCGAGCCCTGCACCCAGGTCTTGCCCGCGTTGTCGGTCCACGATTTCGCGAACTGGAACGAGCCCTTCGGCGACTTCGCGTGCTCCAGCCACTTGAGCATCTCCGCGTCGCGCTTCGGCTCGTCGGTATCCAGATCCTTGAAGTCCCACTCCAGGCTCACGCCCGACGGCTCCAGCGTCTGCACATCGCCCGAAACCTTGGCGTCGAACTTCTTCAGCGAACCGCTGAACGAATGCCCGGTCGCGCTCGCGTCCACTTTCAGCCAGCTCTTGCCGGGATCGATTTTCAGATCCGCCGCGCGGGCGGAATGAAGCAGCGCGATCGGCAACAGGGCGACAAGCGGGAATCGTTTCATGCGGGGTGAAGGTTTAGCGCTGGCAACGCCATGATCCGTGTCTAAATTCGCACGGATTCCAAAGAAAATCACCCCGACTATCCTTTTCATTATGAAGCAATTGCGATTCATTCTCAGCACCGCGGCCGCGGCGCTTCTGTTAGGCACCGCCGCCGCCCACGCCGACCCCTACGCCGTCGGCTCGAAAGTCGCCGCCTTCTCCGCCAACGACCAGCACGGCGCCGCCTTCACGCTCAATGGGAAGGACACGCGCTTCCTGCTCGTGAGCTTCGACATGGAGACGGGCAAGAAGGCCAACGGCGCGCTCGACGCCCTCGGCGCGGCCTACCTGCCCGCCCGCAAGGCCGTCTACGTCGCGAACATCCACGGCATGCCCGGCATCGGCCGCATGTTCGCCCTGCCGAAGATGCGGAAGTACGCCCACCGCATCATCCTCGGCGACGACGAGAACCTGCTCACGCCCTACCCGCAGCAGCCGGGCAAGGTGACCGTGCTGAAGCTCGACGACGGCAAGGTGGAGAAAATCACCTACTGGGATCCCGCCGCCGAAGGCGTCGACGGCCATCTCAAGTGAGCGTCGTCGTTCCGCCGGGCGGAACCGACACCCTGATCGTGCAGGATCTCCCCGGCCATGCCGACCCCTCCCCCGTCATGATCTATCTCCACTTCATGAAACGACCGGGAGCGGGCGCGCCAAACACGCTCGCCCTCGGATAAAGCCATCTCTTCATCCACCGATCTTTCCGCTTGGCCCGCCATCCTGCCGCTCATTCAACACGAGCCATGACGAGCCCCGCAGAATTCCACACTTCCGGGTCGCTTTTTACCCTGATCACCGACCGGTCGGGCATCACCCTCCAAACCCGACCGGTCGGTCAATAACGCTGTTCGGCAATGAAAGTAGAGGTAAAGCAGGCACTCGGAATGGTGCTTTTAATTGCAGGTGGCCTATTTGCGGTATCCGGCGTGGGTGGATTCGCAGTGAGCTTCGTGATCGATATGGGCGGAGCGAATGGGGGTAGCTATGGGCCTCTGAGTTTCGTCGCTAATAATTTTCGAACGGTATGCGGGCTGGAGATACCAACCGGGCTTCTCATCGCATTCTTTGGATGGCTACTGTTCCGAGGCGCCCGCAGAACAGCGAAACAGCCTCCATCGGTTCCATCTCGTGGGTAGCAAGTACAGAAGAATGCGAACAAGCCACGCCATCCGACGGCGGCAAGCCTTCAAATTAAGTTCAACATTCCGTATCGCCGCGGATGCGCTCTAACGTTCGGCAAGAAATCGCCATTTCAAATCTCAAATCCCCCTACAGCCCGCGGTATTCCGCCGCGAGCCGCTTCGCCGCGGCGATCGTGTTGCGATGGATCTTGGCGGTGAACTCCGCCTGGCGGTTGCAGCCGCCACCATAGAGCACCGCCACCGGAATGCGGTTCTTCAGGAACGCCCGCAGTAGCACCTCGTCGCGCCGCTGCAGATCCTTCAGCGAAAGATACATCTGGCCGAAGCGGTCGTTGCGGTGGTTGTCCGCACCCGCCACCCAGATCACCAGGTCCGGCGCGAACACGTCCAGCGCCGCCGCCAGCGAATTGAAGAGCTGTTTCAAGTACATCCCGCCCTCGACGTAGCGCACCGTCTCCACGTCCATCGAACCCGCCACCGGGCGGTCCAGAACGTCCCGGCCGACGTGGATCGAGTAGGTGAACACCCGCGGGTCGTCCGCCAGGATCGCGTTCGTACCGTTGCCCTGGTGCGCGCTGGTGTCCACCACCATGATCCGGATCCCCGGCTGCCGCGCCTGCAAGTCGCGGATCGCCACCGCGATGTCGTTGAACACGCAATACGCCTCGCCGTGCTCGCGGAACGCGCGGTGCGTCCCGCCCGCCAGGCACACGCCGATCCCCTCGCTCAGGGCGGCCAGGCAGGCCAGCCGCGTCGCCTCGACTTCGGTCGCGCTGCGGGCGAAAAGCCTCGGCCCCGCCGGCAGTCCGAGCAGCAGCTGCTCCTTCCGATCGAGCCGCGCCGACTCGATCTTCGCCACGTACTCCGGCTGGTGCGCGAGCTTCAGCAGGTGCGGCGACACCGCCCGCACCTCCACGATCTCCTCCGGCCGCAGGATGCCCCCTTCCAGCAGCATGTCCTTCGACACCCGGAACTTCTCCATCGGAAACGGATGGTCGTCCGGTAGATCGAGCTCGAACTCCTGCGAATAGAAGCAGCGCATGGGGGTTCTCTAGAAAACAAGGGAACTCCCCGAAAGCCAATGGGAAAAGACGGGCCGCCCAAGTGGCACAAGCATTTCTGCTTGTGTTGGCTCGGAGGACAGCAAGCAGGAATGCTCGCGCAACCTCCTCCGCCCTACGCCGCCAGCGCCCCCGCTGGGACCGCGAGCGTCTCGCTCGCTCTTCCGTCTATCCCATCCGCTTCCTCCCCTGTGGCTTCGCCCCACTTCCCAGATCAGGGCGCGGCCCTGATTCCTTTCGCTTCGCGCGTCCTCCCCACCCGCGTGGTCACCCGCGCGGCTACTCCGGATAAAAATCCCTCACGCCAAACGGCGGTTTCTCCGGCGGAGCCGCGGACGTTGGCAATGGAGGCGGAGCCGTTGTCACCGTCACCGGCAATGGCGGCGGCACCGCGACCAGGCCCAACTTCTGCCGAATCGCGTGCATCAACACCTCCGGCTGATAGGCCCACGCGAACCGCACATGGAGCAAGGGCAAACCCGCAGCTTCAAACACCCGGTCGACGAATTGATCCCGCGCAATCCGGTCCGCGCGGTCATGGCTGGAATCATCCAATTCGACCGCCAGCAACGGCCGCATGGTTGCCGCCTCGCAGATCACAAAATCCACATGCTTGCGGTCGATCCGGTTCCGCGCCGCCTGGTTCCGGTGCGGCTGCCGCACGAAGAACAAATCCGCCAAGTTCACTTTCGTGACCAAATGCCACTCCGGCGGCAACTGAGTCTTCAATACCCGGAAGAACGTCAGCTCCGCGGCGCTGAGGAAGTCGCGCTTCCCATACGGGTAATGCACCGGCACGGCCACACCCCGCGAAGGCGGCGACGCGAGCCAGCCGAACAGCATGCCGAGGCAG
>Ga0070664_100000247_pt1 | contig 38997 bp, 32 predicted proteins | sample KBSC73metaG_FD_65863 | JGI IMG/M metagenome (GOLD analysis project Ga0070664, IMG submission 65863) | Corn rhizosphere microbial communities from Kellogg Biological Station, Michigan, USA - KBS C7-3 metaG | ecosystem: Host-associated > Plants > Roots > Rhizosphere > Soil ... | reverse complement strand
CAAGCAGGAAATCGGCCATCAGGCTGCGCGCTCCAGCCAGGCGCCGCACGCCGCCTTTGCGAGGTCTCGGACGCGGCCGATGTAGGCCTGCCGCTCGGAAACGCTGATCACGCCACGCGCTTGCAAGGTGTTGAAGACGTGGCTCGCCTTGATCGCCTGCTCATATGCAGGGATGGGAAGCCTGGCTTCGAGGCAGCGCTCGCACTCCGACGCCGCTTTCTTGAAGAGGTCGAACAAGGCGTCGGTGTCAGCGACCTCGAAATTATAGGCTGACATCTCGCGCTCATTCTCAAGAAACACGTCGCCGTAGGTCACGCCTTCGTTGTTGAACTTGAGGTCGAATACATTGTCGACGCCCTGGATATACATCGCCAGCCGCTCCAGACCGTAGGTCAGCTCGCCCATCACCGGGCGACACTCGAACCCGCCGACCTGCTGGAAATAAGTGAATTGCGTCACTTCCATGCCGTCGCACCAGACTTCCCAGCCAAGGCCCCAGGCGCCCAGCGTCGGGCTTTCCCAATCGTCTTCGACGAAGCGGATGTCGTGCTTCAGCGGATCGATCCCGATCTCGACCAGGCTGCCAAGATAGAGAGCCTGGAGATCCTCCGGGCTCGGCTTCAGCACGACCTGATATTGGTAATAATGGCCGAGCCTGTTCGGATTCTCCCCGTAACGGCCATCGGTGGGACGGCGGCACGGCTGCACGTAGGCAGCCTTCCACGAGTCCGGACCGAGCGCGCGCAGAACCGTCGCCGGGTGGAAAGTCCCGGCGCCCATCTCCATGTCGTATGGCTGCAGGATCACGCAGCCTTGCGCGCCCCAATAATGGTGGAGCGTGAGGATCAGGTCCTGGAAGCTCAGGCTCAAGCGAATGCCCCGCAAAAAGTGACGCGGGCGCTTTGGCCGATGCTACTGGAAGGGGCAAGTCGGGGTTCAGCTTGCGGCCGATAGTTCGGCATGCAAGGCCACCGGTCGGGAGGGTTGGAGTTGATGTTGAAAACAGTTTTGCGGCGGGTCGGAGCCGCGCTCGGCCTGTCGCTCCTGCTGGGTGCCGTACCGGCCACCGCGCGCGCGCCGCAAACCGCCCAGCCGGCCTTGTGGGAGGTCTCCGACCCCGACACGACCATCTATCTGTTCGGGACGATCCACCTACTTCCGGAAGACCTTCAATGGCGTACGCCGAAGATCGATCAAGCCGTGGCAAATGCGCAGGAGCTGGTGGTCGAGACGCTGATCGATGAGAAGAACCCGGCCAAGCTGATGCAGGCGATGGCGTCGATAGGCTTCGCGCCGAACCTGCCCGCCCTGGCCGATCGGGTCCCGAAGGCGAAGCGGACGGCGCTTGAGGCCGCAATCAAGAAGAGCGGCTTCCCGCCGCAAGCGCTCGACAAGATGAAGACCTGGACCGCGGCTTTCATCCTGCTTGGCAACAAGTTTCGAGAGCTCGGCCTGTCGGGCGGCGTCGAAGGCGTTCTCAAGAGCAGCTTCACATCCGATGGGAAGAAGATCGGCGAACTCGAGAGCAACCTCGAGCAACTGAGCTTCTTCGACAAGCTTCCAGAAGCCGCGCAGCGCTCTCTGCTCGAAGGAGCGATCGACGACAACAAGGCGATGGACGCGGAGTTCGCGGGCATGCTCAAAGCGTGGACGGCGGGAGACGTCCAGGGGATTGCGCGCACCTTCGATCGCGATCTCTCCGGAAGCCCCGCGCTCCAGCACAGCTTGATCCACCAGCGCAATGCGAACTGGAGCAAGTGGATCGAGCAACGGATGACGAAGCCCGGCTCCGTGATGATCGCGGTCGGTGCCGGCCATCTCGCGGGCAAGGATTCCGTGCTCGAGATGCTGAAGAAGGACGGATATAAGGTCCGCCGCGTCCAATAAGTCGACCCCCCGACGCCGATAGGGGCTATCCGCCGATAAATCTTAACGTTTTTACGGATTGCGCTAGACTTTTCTTAAGCAAATGGTGACCATCCTGCCACTGTATCGGGCTGGGGGGTCTGATGCTCGGAGCGGCTCGCGGAACGGGGGTTCTGCGGCGGACGTGAAAGCGTCCGAAAGCCCTTCGCGCACCATTCAATCCAGCACCATTCGCCTCTGGAGGGTGATGGATGGTGAACTTGATCGTCGCTGCCGCGCTGGCCTCAGCTACGCCATCCGACGCGCCTGCGCCTCCGCCCGCGCCCCCGGCTGTCGATGAGCCGGCCATGTTCATGGTCCGCGACGCGGATACAACCATCTACATTTTCGGGACTTTCCATGCGCTGGACGGAAAGGCGCACTGGTTCGACGCCGGCGTGAAACAAGCATTCGATCGGTCGAGCGAACTCGTTCTCGAAACCGTGATCCCCGAAAATCCACAGCCGATCCAGTCCGGCCCGGGTTTTCGCGGCCCGTCGGTCACTCCTTCGGCGTCTTTCCTGGCGACCACGCGCATGGCCATAAACGCCGGCCGTTCGCAGGGCATGCAGGTCGGCAACGGCGCGGACATGATCCTTCGTCACCAGGCTGAAGCCGAGGGCAAGTCAGTCGAGGGACTGGAGACGCTCCAGTTCCAGCTCAACATGTTCGATCGCATGCCGTCAGGCCCCGCTCCCGCTCCGACGCTGCGTCCGGGTGAGCCCGTCGCGGGCGATCCGATCGAAAGCCTTTCCAAGGCGATGGCCGAGATGCAGGCAGCCTGGAAGCGCGGGGACCAGGCAGTGTTCGTCCGCATGCTTCAGCAACTGAAGAGCGCATCGCCGGACACCTATCGGATGATGTTCACCGAGCGTAACGAGCGCTGGGCAGACTGGATCAGGGCCCGGATGCGGACCCCGGGAACGGTCTTCGTCGCCGTCGGCGCGGGCCATCTCGCGGGCCAGGACAGCCTGCTCGTGCGGCTGGCCGAACGCGGCCTTGCTTCGCAACGCGTCAACTAACCGTCCCGAACTTGCTTTTCTGCCGTCCGTCCCTTAGGGGGCGCGCTCCCGGCCATGGTCATCCCTGGAGGCGTGGCGGGTCATTAGAAAACGGAGCATAGCAAATGAGCGATCAGCTGACGCTGCCCGCCGAAGCGCGCGACCGGGCTGGCAAGGGAGCCTCCCGTGAACTGCGTCGCGAAGGCCGGGTCCCCGCCGTGGTTTACGGCGAGAAGAAGGAGCCTCTTTCGATCCATGTCGAGGAGAAGCTTCTGTCCAAGATGCTTTCGACCGGTCACTTCATGAACTCGGTCGTGATGATCGACCTGTCCGGCAAGGCGCATCGCACCCTGCCGAAGGCTGTCGATTTCCATCCGGTCACGAGCAGGCCGATGCACGTCGATTTCCTGCGCATCGGCGAGCACACCAAGGTGCACGTCGCCGTTCCAATGCGGTTCGACAACGAAGAGGCCTCGCCGGGCCTGAAGCGCGGCGGCGTGCTTAACGTCGTTGTGCACGAGCTCGAGATCGTCTGCGACGCGGCGCACATCCCGAACGAGATCCACGTCCCGCTCGACGGAATGGAGATCGGCGATTCCATCCACATCGGCCAGGTGAAGCTGCCCAACGGGGTCATTCCGGCCAACACCGACGAGGACTTCACCGTCGCTACCATCGTCGCTCCGTCGGCGATGAAGGCCGAAGAGGAAGAGGCCGCGCCGGCTGGCGAGGTCCCGACCGTCGAGGGCGAGGAAGAGGGCGGCGAAGCCACCGAGGGCGAAGCTGGCGAAGGCGGCGAATAAGCCCCTCGCCTCTCTGCCGAGAAAAAGGACCGCTCACCCGCAAGGGTGGGCGGTTTCTTTTTAGGCGGCGCTCACGCTAGGGAACGGCATGCAAATCTGGGTCGGTCTCGGCAATCCCGGCGCGCAATATGCGCTGCACCGACACAATGTCGGGTTCATGGCGGCCGACATCATCGCTGAAGTGCACGGCTTCTCACCCTGGTCGAAGAAGTTCCGGAGCCTGATCGCCGAGGGCCGTATCGGTCGCAATCGAGTGCTGCTCCTGAAGCCGCAGACCTTCATGAACGACAGCGGCGATGCGGTTCAGCAGGCGCTTCGCTTCTACAAGCTCGATGTCGACGCGCTCACCGCCTTTCACGACGAGCTCGACCTCGCGCCGTTCAAGGTGAAGGTGAAGGTCGGTGGCGGGACCGCCGGGCATAACGGGCTGCGATCCATCGATGCCTCGCTCGGACCCGATTTCAGGCGGGTGCGCATCGGCATTGGCCACCCCGGCCCCGGCCGCAAAGATCTCGTCACGCCCCACGTCCTCGGCAATTACCGCAAGGCCGAGATGGAACCGCTGAGCGATCTCCTGGCCGCAATCGCCGCGGAGGCCGAATGGCTGGCGGACGGCGACGATGCCCGTTTCATGAGCGAAGTGGCGCTCAGGCTCCAGGACGACACCTAGAAGTCGACCGTTAGATAGCCCTGGGCGAACCGGCCGGCATTGGCCGTGTACACGCCCGATCCCGCGAGGCTGTAGCCGGGGTTGTCAAAGAGATTCACGATCTGAAGGCGCAGGGTCGCGCTCCGGTTGGCAATTTTGAACCGATAGTGGCTGCCGATATCCACTCGAGCCCGCGGGGGAAGGAAAAGCAAATTGTCGGTAGTTGCCGGCGTCCGGCCTCGATGCGACACCGCCATGTCGAGCTCCAGGCCCTTGGCGAACGGCGCCTTCCAGTTGGCATTCGCAATCAGCAGATGGGTCGGGAGGCCCACCGGCTTTGAACCGATGTTGCCGGAAACCGCATCGGACGCAGTGACTTTCGGCTTCAGGATCATGCCGCCCGCCACGATATCGAGGCGCGGCGTTACGCTGCCCGACAGGGAAAATTCCGCGCCGCGGCTTTTGACCGTCCCGACCTGCTTGAAGACGTTCGCCGCGTCGAAGCCGAAATATGGCCTGCTGAGATCGAACACCCCTACGACCGCTTTCACGTCCTCGGTCAGATTGAAGCGGACACCGCCGTCCTTTTGCTCGGTGATAATCGCCGGCAACGGCTGATTACGGTTCGCTGCATTTGCCGGTGCCGTCCCGCTCTCCTCGAGCCCGCGCGCATAGCCTGCGTAAACCGCGACCGATTTGGCGATCTCGGCCGCCGCCGTTGCATTGTAGAGGAGCGGCGTCGAACGGGTGACGGCGACGGGAACGCCCGGAATCACGGTCTCCTTGCGGAAATGCGCCTTCGAGATTCCGAAGCTGATTTCGCCCACGTCCTTCCAACGGCCGTCGTAGGCGACGCCGATGGTCGTCTGTTTGAGGAGATCGTGGCTCTTCTCGCTGAAATGGAATTCCGCAGGTTCGGGATCCGGGACCTTGGTGCCGATTGCACCCGGGCCGAAATCGATGAAATCGGACCCCCCGAATTCGCGCCTCGAATTGCGATGGCGAGCGCTCAAGTGAATGACGTGCAGCCGAGGACCATCGGGAATGCTGTGCGTCAGCCGGATTTCTCCACTGTTGGACCAGGATTTGAGCGGCGGGTCGGCGAACAGAAGCCTCTCCCCGCTCCCATCCGGCTGCTCGTCATCCAGGATGTTCGTGAAGCTGGTCTTCAATTTCTGTGAGGACCGAAATGCGCCGAGGCGAACGACCCAGTTCTCCGCTAGCCTCGCCGACGACAGCACACCGGTGTTGAGGCCAGTGTAGGAATAATCCGCCCATTCCGGACCCTCGTGGTGACGCTGCTTGGGCAATTTGGGCAGGAACCTGCCGGCGGGGATATAGAAGATACCGGCTTCGTCATTGTAGTCATGAATGACCGCCCAGAAGGGCATGATCTCGATCCCCGCAGCGGGGCGCCAACGTGCAATCAGGCTCTCGGTGTGGTTCCAATTATCGGTTCCGTCGGGAAATTCGACGCGTGTGCCGTTGAGGCCGTAGCCGAGGCTGAGATTTTCGTTGATCGGCAGCGAACCGTCGATCTCGACGCCAACAGTGCCGAAGCTGTCGAAGTTGGTCACAAGCGACGCGCCGGCCTTGTCGCCAGGCCGGCGAAGCGCCTGGTCGACGATGCCGCTCGGCGCGGCGAAGGGATATCCCTGCGCCGAGAGACCCACCTTGATGCTGGTCGAATCCACCAAGGTCCCCTGCAGATTGTAAATCTGGTCGAAATAGAGCCCGTCGATGCGAAGGTTGCCGGCAGCCGAGGGCGAGAATCCTCGCGCATTGCCTGCGTTGTAGATGCCGAGGCTCTCGCGGCCGACGCTAAAGCCGAATGCGTCTTCCGCCTGCGTGACCGCATTTTCTTCGGATCGGGATTGGGCAAGCGCTGTGCCGGACACCGACGTCAACGCGATGGCCACCAATTTCCGAACAATGCGCGGCCGCCGCAAAACCATCCGTCACTCCCCTGAACCGGGGTTGGACCCGGGTGCGGGAGGAATGATCCCTTCCCGTGGGTGACCAATGTTATTTCTGCAAGACGCCGTGACCGTTCGATTGATCTGCGAACGGTCTCACGACACAAGCGCGCGATGCGCAACCTGTTCGCAACCTATCTTTATGAGGCCGAGCTCGGCGACGAAGCACTGCTGAACCAGCTCGCGCATTCCATTCGAACCTTGGCCACGGACGACGGAGCCGGGCAACGCTGGTCGAAGGACCATCGTTACGCGGGTTACACCAGCTATGCTTCGCTGAACGATCTGCCACGCCGCGATCCCGCATTCGCGGATCTTGCCAAGCTGCTCACACGCCACGCCGCCAAATTTGCGCAGGAGTGCGGGTTCGACCTCGCTCGAAAGCCGAAGCTCGACAGCCTGTGGGCGAACCTGTTGAATAACGGTGGGCAGCACAGTGGACACATCCACCCGCACAGCATCATTTCCGGCACCTTCTATGTCGAGGTGCCCCGCGGCTCAGGCGCCATCCGCTTCGAGGACCCGCGCCTGCCGTTGATGATGGCCGCCCCGCCCCGCGCGGACAGCTTCGTGGCGGTCGAGCCGCGCCCGGGACTACTGCTGCTCTGGGAAAGTTGGCTGCGGCACGAAGTGCTGGCCGGCAAAGGCAAAGGTGAGCGGTTGAGCATCTCCTTCAACTTCGCCTAAAGGGGCCCAAACCTCCTTCCAGTTCAGGATTATCATGGGCTTCCGCTGCGGCATCGTCGGCTTGCCGAACGTTGGTAAATCGACGCTTTTCAATGCTTTGACCGAAACTGCCGCCGCGCAGGCGGCGAACTATCCCTTCTGCACGATCGAGCCGAACGTCGGCCGCGTCGCCGTTCCCGATCCCCGGCTCGACAAGATCGCCGCGATCGCCAAGTCCGCGCAGGAAATCGAGACGCAGATCGAGTTCGTCGACATCGCCGGCCTGGTCCGCGGCGCTAGCCAGGGCGAGGGCCTTGGCAACCAGTTCCTCGCCAACATCCGCGAAGTGGATGCGATCGTGCACGTGCTGCGCTGCTTCGAGGGCGGCGACGTTACCCACGTCGAGGGACGCGTCGATCCCATCGCGGATGCCGAAACGGTCGAAACCGAGCTGATGCTGGCCGACCTCGAAAGCCTCGAGCGGCGCGTCCCCAACCTCGTCAAGAAGGCGCAGCAGGGCGACAAGGAAGCGAAGATCGAGGCATCCGTACTGAGCCAGGCGCTCGATCTGCTCCGGGCATCCAAGCCTGCCCGCCTCGTCAGGCCGAAGGATGCCGAGGAAGAAAAGGCGCTGAGGCGCGCGCAGCTGCTGACCGCCAAGCCGGTGCTCTATGTCTGCAACGTCGACGAAGGCGATGCTTCCGAGGGGAACGAACTGTCCCGGCGCGTTTTCGAGCGCGCGGCGTCGGAAGGCGCGAAGGCGGTGGTGATCTCAGCCGCGATCGAGGCGGAGATCGCGACCCTACCCGCGGACGAGCGTGAAGCGTTCCTGTCGGACCTCGGCCTGGTCGAGACCGGCCTCAACCGGATGATCCACGCCGGCTACGAGCTGCTCGGCCTCATCACATTTTTCACCGCCGGGCCGAAGGAAGCGCGGGCCTGGACCACCCATAGGGGTGCGAAGGCGCCGGAAGCCGCCGGCGAGATCCACACCGATTTCGAGCGCGGCTTCATCCGCGCCGAGACCATCTCATTCGACGATTACGTCAAACTTGGCGGTGAAACAGGTGCGAAGGACGCCGGCCGCATGCGCTCCGAAGGCAAGGACTATGTCGTGCAGGACGGCGACGTCCTGCTCTTCCGCTTCAACGTCTAGGCGGCGCGGCTCTCGCGCAGCAGCAGGATCGCGATCAGCGCCGGGATGACGACGCCGAAATAGCTCACCCACAGCGGAATTTCATGGCTTCCCAGCACGACCTGGAAGTGCGTGAAGATGCGATATACGTGCAGCAGAGCGACCGCGAAAAAGATCAGCGCGGCAATCATCGTAAATGGTTTCGACATTCAACCCTCCCAGTTCGTTAAACAGTATAACAAAGTTCAGCGGCCGCCGGAATTCGCACGCAACAGATGCTCGGCAGGCCGCAAGGTCAGCAGAACCCAAAGCATTCCGAAGGCCCAGCCGCCGATGACGTCGCTCGGCCAGTGAACGCCGAGCATGACCCGGCTGACTCCAACGAGAAGTGACAAGGCGATGGCGCACGCCGCCGCGGGCCGACTCCAACTTGTCCCCGCGGTCAGTGCAAGCGCGAGCGTCAGATAGAAGATCATCGAGCTTGTCGCGTGGCCGCTGGGAAAGGATTGCGTTTTGACGACGACGAGATGCGGCTCGAAGTCGGGCCGGACGCGGGCGATCCAGTATTTCTGCGCTTCGCTCAAAGCCCGGCCGGTCATCGCGATCAGCAGAAGCGCAAGGCCGAGCCTGCCTCGCCCTTCAAACCAGAGCCAGAGTGCGACAACGACACCTGCCGCGATCAATATTGTCGGCTCGCCAAGCGCCGTAAAAAAACGCGCGACGGCGACCAGGGCCGGTCGGCGCCCGGCATAAAGGGCCTCGTAGATATCATGGTCGACTGGTCCGGCTCCTGTCGCGAGCATGCCAAGCCAAACCGCCGCAAGCGCGACGATCGCGGCACCGAACCGCCAACGGATGCGCACTGATGGCCGTTCTTCGGTCATGGCCGATCAACGACGAAGCAACTGCGTCGTTTCGCCGCCTGGAGATTGTCTCAGAACTTCGCGCCTGCCCGGATACCGATTGTCCTCGGCCGCCCGGGCACGACGAGCGCGCGGGTGCAACTTCCGCAGGCAGTGAAGCGGCTGATATCATTTCGCTTGTCGAAGATATTCGTCGCGTACAGCTCCAGGTTCCACTTCTGCCAATCCAATCCGGCGTATAGATCCACGAGCGTTGCTGACCCGAGGCGTCCCTGGAAAACGTTCGGGTTCACATGCTCTCCGGTCCCCACGAGCTCGATTTCCGTGCGGATCGACGACGGCGCGGAGCCTTGGTAGCTGATGGCGCCCTGGACGTGAGCCTTTACGTCAGAAAAGGCCGGCCAGGAGTAGCGGGTCGTAAACGTTCCCTTGAACTTTGGGGTGACCGGAAGCCGGGTTCCGCCGGGAGCGGCGATGAAGCTACCGGTGCAGTCTGATGTGAGGTCCAGGGCGTCCGAACAAATATTGCCCTTGGTCTTCGCGTCCGTGTACGCGGCCGCAGCATTCACGGTCCAACCACCGTTCACATAATTGAAGTCGGTCTCAATGCCGTTGACCCGAGCATCCTTACCGTTGTGAATCTCGGTGAAGCTGTTCGCGCCGAGGAAGGCGAACTGAAACTTCTTCCATAGCTCATGATAAATGGCGCCGTTCCAGCGGACCGGACCCAGCGTGGTTTTCCAGCCTAGCTCGTAGTTGCTCAGGAAGTCGGCATCATAGGGTGGAACGTCAGCACGGCGATTGATCCCGCCGGGGCGGAAACCGCGGGACCAGGTCGCGTAGAACATCAAATTCTCTTGGGGCTTCCACTGCCCATTCAGGCGATGGATGAAACCACTATCCTTCGTACGCTTTGGAACGAGCTTCCCGTCGACGATATCAGCGAGGTTGGTGCAGGGGCTTCCTGGGACAACCGCGGGCAGAAGCACCGTGTCCGTCCCATTCAGCTGGGAATTGCGCAACGTGTCGCCGCTTTGGGTGAAACAAGCGGCCACGCCCGTGCGGGAGCTATTGGCGGGGTTCACCGGCGGATTGCCTGAAGCGCCCTGGAAGAATGCCGGATTGCGGCCGAATCCGAAGAAGCCGATCAACGAATTGTCATATTTGTACCACCGGGCGCCGGCGGTCAGTGTGATCTGCGGAGTGACGTCGAAGCTTGCCTCGCCGAACAGCGCATAATCCTTGTCCTTGCGCTTCTGCTGAGTGAGCCACAACGTCCCCGGAAATCCGTTCACGGACAGTGCCGGCGAGAGGCCTGCGACCTTGTAATCCTGGTGGATGAAGTTCTTTTGGACCTGGTAAAAGGCACCACCAATCACACGAAACGGGTTGTCGGCAGGCGAAGCGAAGCGAAGCTCCTGGCTCAGCTTTTTGAAGTGGTTGCCGCCCTCGATGAACTGTTGTGGACTGATCGTCCGATTCCCGTTGGCATCCAGGTACTGAAAATAGGCCAGGCCTCGGCCATAGGCGCCGCCGTAATAGTCGGCATACAGACGGTCATAGGCATCGGCATAGTCGGTGTAATCCGCGATGCCAGAAGTCGGTCGATCCATGTAGGCACCGGCGTAGGTGATATCGAAGTTGTGGATCTTGCCTTCGACGGTCAGGGCCGCCTGCCAGAAACGGTCCTTGCTGGGCTCCTTAAAGAACCGATCGATCTTCAGGTCCCCGAGATTGGGATCAAAGAAGAAGACGCCGTTCGACTTGGTCTTTTGGTACATGAAGGTCGGCGTCGCCGTCCAATTGTCGTTGAGGTCGATCTTCAGCGCAGCTCGCCCGCCCCAAATGTCCACATCGTTGAAATTCTTCTTCTCGAGGCCGGAATTCGTCACAGTGAGCGTCGGAATGTTCGCGGCCGGGGGAGCATCTGGAAGGTCGACGGTCGGGCCGGTGAAGTCATCGGGGAAAGCGTAATAGCTCCGCGACGCGTGAACATTGTCGATATAGCCTGCGTCGTGCTGATAGAAAGCGACCCCACGGAAGGCGATCCGGCTCGCGATGGGAATGTTGATCATGCCTTCCAGCGATCCACCCACTCCGCCGTGGCCGACTGCGTTAAATTGGGCGTCGACCCGTCCGGTCGTGACTCCCAGTTCCGGCTTGTTGGTGATGATGCGGATCGTTCCAGCTTCGCTGGATGCGCCGTAGAGTGTGCCCTGCGGGCCCGAAAGGCTCTCGATACGGGCAATGTCGTAGATATGGACGTCGAGCGTGCCGCCGATTGTCGTGATCGGCTGTTCGTCGAGGTAAGAACCGACCTGCGGCAGCGGACCGGAGTGATTTCCTTCGGCTCCGCTTCCCGCAGCCGAAATGCCGCGCATGTAAACTACGGTCGATCCGGGTGCGGCGGTCAGGTAGCTCACCGACGGAAGCTGCCTCGTATACTCCTCGAAGTTCGAGATGTTCAGCTGATCGAGCCGCCTGGTACCGAGGGCAATGACATTGATCGGAACGTTTTGGACGTTTTCTTCGCGTTTCGTCGCCGTGATAATGATCTCGGACTGGTCGACCCCGCTGCTCGCGGCCTGTGCCTGCCGCACCGGTGGCGGCGGAGCGGCGACGTCGGTCGCATTGGTGCCGGGTGCCGGCGATTGCCCCGTCGTCTGCGATTGTGTGTTCTGGCCGAATGCGGGCGTGGCAAGCGCCGTTGAGGCCAGCAGACCTAGTGTCAGCGCGCGCAAGTCCGTCATCGAATGCCCCCATTCGGGTGTAGTGACGGCATTGCGACAGAGGCTTTCAGCCTTGTCAATAAAACGTCGACGGGCCGATGAAGAATGTTCCGCTACCGTTGCGAGAAGGTCGCAGGGGCGTTCGGATATGCGTCAAGAACAGGACCGAGCGCGGCCTTGAGGATCGCGAGGTGCGGTTCATAGGCGCGCCATTCCTCGGTCGCTTCACGATAGATCGGCCGGCGTACCTGCTCCGAGCTTGCCGTCCGAACCGCGCGTTCTGTCTTGTAGAATTCGAGGACGGCGGGCTCGAAGTCGAGGCCGCAATAATCGAGCAGGCGCCGCACTTCCCCCTCGGTATCCTCGATCATCCGCTCATAAATCACGCGGTGTACGCGGCCGGGAAGAACCGTATCGACGTGCGTCATCAGGCGGACGTAGTCGGCGTAATAACGGCCGACATGATCCAGATCGTAGGTGAAGGCCTGGCCGTGCGCGAAATGCTGACGAAAGTTGGAAAAGCAGCAGCCGAGCGGGTGTCGCCGGGCGTCGATGATCTTCGCTTTCGGCAGGATCAAATGGATGAATGGGACGAACAGCCAGTTGTTCGGCAGCTTGTCGATGAAGAAGGGCCGGTCCGTTCGGCGCTGGATGCCTGCCCGCTTTAGATACTCCTCTCCCAGCGCACAGCGTTCCTCTGCCGATGCGTCGATCATGCCGTTCGGATAGGGCCCCGGCTTACGTGCGAGGACGGGCATGTCGGGCAACTCGGACGTGCCCTCGACCTGACTGTGGGAGGAAAGGATCTGCTCGATCAAGGTGGAGCCGGCGCGCGGCAGCCCCAGGATGAAGATGGGGTCGCGCGCTCTGCACCCGCCCTGCCGCTCCGCGAAGAAATCTATCGTGAACGTCTCGATACAGCGATCAACGGTCCGGGTGATCTCCTCTGGCCGATAATGCTGGCTCTTCAGCCGGAGCGCATTGGCCTTCGAATAATGCACGAAGGCTTCGTCGACACGGCCTGCGTCGTGCAGGGCCTTTCCAAGCGCGAAGTCGAGGTGGAAGCGATCCTCGTCCGTCAATTCCGGGACCTGCAGCGCCCGCTCCATCGCCTCAATATCCGCGTCGTCGAATCTCACGGTTTTCAGGTTCGCGAGGCTCCACCAGGCCTCCCCCAGCACAGGCTTGATGTCGATGGCCCTCCGATAAGCGGCGATGCCCTCCGATTGCCTTCCGATGGTCTTCAACATGTGACCATAGCTGAGCCAGACACCCGGCTGCCTGGGCGACCGCTCGAGCACGCTTTCATACATTTGGATGCCTTCAGCGAAGTCACCGAGACGCCCCAGGGTGGCCGCCTTGAGGTTCCAGTGGCCAAGGTCGTCCGGCTCCTCCGCGAAAATGTCATCCAGCAAGTCCATCGCCTCGGCGGGCCGACCCATCCGGCCTAGAACCAGCGCAAGATTGGCCTTCGCGGCTGTCCATCCTGGTGCCAGCTCGACCGCCCGGCGGAGAAGATTCTCGGCGTCCCTCCAACGGCCGATCCTGCCGGCGAGCTCGGCGAGCATGCGGATCGCCGCGGCATCGAACGGATCCTCCTTGAGATACGGCTTCAGGATTCGCTCGGCGACGTCGAGCTTGTTCTCGTTGAGCGCCATCGCGGCCTCGATCAGTCGCGGGTGCCACCTCCCGCCGATAGGTGATTGGGTCGCCACGGGGCATACCGTAGCGGCAAGCGTTGTGCCCCGCTATGCGCCACCGATGATCTATTTCGAGGACCTGGAAGTCGGCGCCGAGACCTATTTCGGAAGCTATGAAGTCACGCGCGAGGAAGTGCTCGAGTTCGCGCACAAATACGACCCCCAGCCCTTCCACTTATCGGACGAGGAAGCGGCCAAGACCCACTTCGGCCGGCTTGCGGCCAGCGGTTGGCACACCGGCTCCATGTCGATGGCGGTTATCGCGCGCCATGTCGTCGACCACCGGCAGGCCGGCCTCGGCTCACCCGGCATCGACGAGCTCAGATGGAAGAAGCCCGTATATCCGGGCGACACGCTTCACGTGCGAGGGCAGATCATCGAAACCACGCCCTCGCGCAGCCGTCCGGAAATGGGGTCTTTCCGGACCCGCACGACCGTCACCAATCAGGACGGACAGATCGTCATGACCTTCGTGTCGATCGTCCTGATCCGCCGGCGGCCGTCGAGCGACGCAGCCTAGTCGGGACGCTCGTCCGACCGTTCGGCCGAGCGCTGACCACCCTCGGAGCGGTGACCGCCGTCGGAACGGCGCCCACCCTCGCTTCTCGTGGTCGTCGTCGCGGACGAGCGGCTCTGCCACCCGCTGCGATTCCAACGACCTGAGCTGCGATCGGTGTTCCCCGTCGTGGTAGTCGTCGTCGTGGTTGGGGTCGCCGAGTTGTTCCTCCCGCGCCAGTGCGAGCGGTCCCAGCCACTCCAGTTCTCACCCGTCGCTGGGTTGGTCGTGGTTGAGCCGCTGCGGCTCTGCCATCGAGTGCGGCGTTCCTGCCAGTAGCGGCGCTGCTGATCGTTCCACTCGTGGCGATGGTGGCTACGATCGTAAACGTAAACGCCGGTGCCGGGGTAATAATAGTCGCCGTACCAGCCAAACGGGTCGTAGCCACCGTAGCCGCCGTAGCCGCCGTAGCCGCCGTAGCCGCCGTACGGATAGCCGTACCCGTAGTTGCCGTAACCGTAGCCGCCGTAACCGCTGCCGTAGCCTATGCCGACTGATACTGCCGGTCCGTACCCGGAGCCGTAACCCGAACCGTAGGGATCGCCGTACATGTCATAGGCGCAGCCGCTCAGGGCGATGCCGCTGGTCACCGCCAGCAGCGCGAGACGAAATCGAGGAATGCGCATGCCAGACTCCATTACTCCGGAGGAACTCTCCCGCCGGACAACGCCTCGCGAAGTGAACGGCTGCTGAATTATTGTTAACTCCCGCCCTGCCCTACTTGGGCTCGGGTAGCTCATACTTGAACGGATCCGTCGGCGTCGGTTGCGTCGGAAGCGGGGGCCGCGGCAATTCCTTGTCGCTGTTCGCTGCCGACAGCAGCATGCTCGCCATGATGACGGCCGCCTGGCGAAGGTCGTCGGCCTTCAGGTGATCGACGGTGTCGATGCTCGAATGATGAACGCGACTCCCGTAGTCGAGCGGATCCTGGATGAACTGGAAACCTGGAATGGCGACGGCTTGGAAGGGCTCGTGATCGGTGCCCGTGGTAGGGCCGGCGACCACCGTCGAAGCGCCCATGTCGTCAAACGGGGAGAGCCATTCGCGCAGGATCGGCACCGCCGCGGCATTGCCTTCGGCATAAATGCCGCGAATTTTCCCCGACCCGTTGTCGAGGTTGAAATAAGCCTTCAGCGCCCCGTAGCCCGCACCGGGCGTCACGGGATAGTTGCGGATGAGATTATCCCAGAGAAGCACGCCGCCCGGGCCGATCGCGCCCGGCCGGCTGGCGAGGTGTTGCTGGACGTAATTGGCTGAACCGTAGAGCCCCTGCTCCTCACCCGACCAGAGAGCGAAGCGAATGGTCCGCTTGGGCCTGACGCCAAGGCTGCGGAGGATGCGCGCGGCCTCCACTATCACGACCGACCCTGCGCCATTGTCCGCGGCACCATCGCCCGCGACCCAGCTGTCGAAATGCGCGCCGGCCATCACATAGCCGGCCTTGGGATCGCTGCCCTGGATATCGGCGATGACGTTATATGCCTTGCTGTCGTCGTCGAGGTAGCGAACGTCGCTGTTGATTTCGACGACAGGATTCTCGCCAAGCTTGGCCATGCGGGCCAGACGACGATAATCCTCTGCCGCTATCTCGACGGTCGGAAGCCTGGGCGTATCGCCGAGCGCATGTTGGTAGCCCTCGCCGAACACGAGCTTACCGTCCGTCCGCGCCTTCTTGATGATGGCGACGGCGCCCTCCGCGGCGAGAAACTTGTCGGCCTGCCGATAGAAATCGATGCGCTTCAGGAAGCCATTCTTTTCCTGCGGATCGAAATGCGGCGCATCATACTTGTCTTCCTTGCTGATCTCTTCGGAGGTGAGGCGGCGGAAGGGCGCTTGGCCAGGTTCGCTGCCGTCGCCCGGCAGCGTGATCATGACGATCTTGCCCGCCAGCTTGCCGCGATAGGCAGCGAAATGTTCCGGACGATCCATCGGGGCGACCACCACAGGTGCGCTCAGCGCGCCCTTCGTCGGCGGCGTCCACGCAACCGGAATCGCGACAAGTGCCATTGGTCGCGGCGACACCAGCCGCACGCTCGAAGCTACGATGTCCCAGCCGCGGCCGAAAACGAAGCCTTCCCGGTGGACATTGGTCAGGCCGTAGCGTGTGAACTTGGCGACGGCCCAGTCCTGCGCCTTGCGCATGTTCGTCGAGATGGTGAGCCTGGGTCCGATATCGTCCATGAGCTCATGCGCGTTGAGCATGATCTCGCTGCGGTTCATGCCTTCGTCGACGACCCGTGCGGTTTCCCCCGCGGCTGCCCACGACGGGCTGGCGATCACCGATACCGACGCCATCAAAACCAAAGCCAGTGCACGCATGACCTGCCCCCCTTACTGCCAAAAAAATCGCCGGCGGGCAGGAAGCACGCCGGCGATCAACTCAACCCTCTCGAATTCCTGTCAGCCCGCCACGCCTTGCTTGGCCTTCGCGCGCCGCGTCTTGACCTGGTTCTCAGGATCGAGCGGGCCGGTGACGCGAACCACTCGCTTCGCGTCGCGCCAGATCTGCCGGTAGGCGAAATAACCGAGGATGCTGGCGATCAGGAGGAAGATCCCGACAGCAACGCCCGCGGCGTGCCGACTTTCGAGGTTAGGCTCGGCCGTCCAGGCCAGGAATGCCGCGACGTCCTTCGCCATCTGGTCGACCGTCGGCGCCGGATTTCCTGGAGCATAGGTGACTTGGCCGTTGCTGGTGAGCGGCGGCGGCATGGCGATGTTGAGGTTTGCAAAATAAGGATTGAAGTGCAGCCCCTGCGGCGGCTTCGCAGTCGCCGGGAGAGCATGGCCTTCTTCGTTCTTGTAGGTGTCCGCGTTCGTGTAGCCGGTGAGCAGGGAATAGACATAGGCCGCCCCGCCCTCACGCGCTTTGGCCATCAGCGACAGGTCGGGCGGCAGCGCATTGTTGTTCGCAGCGCGGGCCGCCGTTTCGTTGGCGAAGGGCGCCGGGAAATTGTCCGACGCGAGCGCCTTGCGCGTCGCCGGCTCACCTGTGTCCGGGTTGATCGACGGCACCTGCGTCTTCCAGTCGGACGCGATCTTCTTGATCTCGGCGTCGTTGTAGCCGAGACCCTTGAGGTCGCGGAACGACACGAGCGACAGGCTATGGCAGGCAGAGCATACCTCGGCATAGACCTGGAAGCCGCGCTGCAGCTGCGCTTTGTCGAACTTGCCGAAGGGGCCGTCCGACTTCAGTGCAAGGTGCTTCGGTTCCTTGTGGAACGCCTCGGCAGCAAGCTCCTCGGGCGGGCTCTGGAAATAGGTCGCGAGATTGCTGAAGAAGGAGATCAGCAGGATCGCTGCGAAGACAGCGCCGATGAATCCGAGAATGAAACGCATGTGCCTGCCTACCCCTTAACCGGCCGTCGCCGTCGCGCCGCGCCGTGGCTTCTTTTGCCCCAACGGAGCAGCCTCTTCCGCCTCGCCGTGAAGCACGCTCTCCGAGATTGAGCTCGGCAGCGGCAGCGGCGTTTCGAATGCGGAGACGAGCGGCAGGATCACGAGGAAATGGAGGAAATAATAAGCCGAGGCGGCCTGGCCGAGGGCAATCCTCCACCAACTGATCGGTGCGCCGCCGACATAGCCGAGGATCACCACATCCGCGACAAGCAGCCAGAAGAAGCGCTTGAACACCGGCCGGTAGGATCCCGAGCGAACCGGCGAGCGATCGAGCCAGGGCAGGAAGAACAGCAGCAGGATCGAGCCGAACATCGCGAGCACGCCCCACAGCTTGGCGGGCAGGATGAAGTCCACCGTGAACGAGCGCAGGATCGCGTAGAAGGGCCAGAAATACCATTCGGGCACAATGTGCGCCGGCGTCGCTAGCGGGTTCGCCGGAATGTAATTGTCCGGGTGTCCCAGGTAGTCCGGCGCGAAATAGGTGACCAGCGCGTAGACCAGCAGGAAGGCCGCGGCGAACCAGCCATCCTTCGCCGTGTAGAAGGGGTGGAACGGCAAAGTGTCGCGCTCCTCCTTCACGTCCACGCCGGTCGGATTGCCCGAACCAGGGATGTGCAGCGCCCAGATATGGAGGATCACGACGGCCGCGATCACGAACGGCAGCAGGTAGTGAAGCGAGAAGAAGCGCGACAGCGCCGCCTGGTCCGGCGCATAGCCGCCCAGCAGCCACACCCGCAGCGGCTCGCCGATCAGCGGGAAGGCCGAGAAGAAGCCGGTGATGACCTGCGCGCCCCAATAGCTCATCTGGCCCCAGGGCAGGACGTAACCCATGAAGGCTGTCGCCATCATCAGCAGGTAGATGACGAGGCCAAGCATCCAGACCAGCTCGCGCGGCGCCTTGTACGAACCGTAATAGAGCCCGCGGAAGATGTGGATGTAGGTGACGATGAAGAAGAAGCTCGCCCCGTTCATGTGTGCGTAGCGCAGCAACCAGCCGGCGTTGACGTCGCGCATGATGAGCTGGTTGACGCTCGTAAAGGCGCCTCCAGTGGTTGCGGAGAAATGCATCGCGAGGACGATGCCCGTGATGATCTGGATCATCAGGAAAATCCCGGCAAGAACGCCGAAATTCCAGAAATAGTTAAGGTTGCGCGGCACCGGGTAGCCGCCGCCGATCGCGCCATAAACGAGGCGCGGAAGCGGAAGCCGCTCGTCGAGCCAGCGCATGAACGGCTGCTTGGGTTCGTAGGGCTTTGCCCACTTGAAGCTCATATTATCTAGCCCCTCAGCCGATCTGCACCGTGGTCGGCGACGTAAACCTATATTCCGGCACTTCGAGATTTTTCGGCGCGGGTCCCTGTCGGATGCGAGCGGCGGTGTCGTACATCGACCCGTGGCAGGGGCAGAAATAGCCGCCGTAGGGCCCCTTGTTCTCGCCTTCCGAAATTCCGAGCGGCACGCAGCCAAGGTGCGTGCAGACGCCGAGCGTGACCAGCCAGTTCTGCTTCCCGGGCTTGGTGCGATCGGCGAGCGACTGCGGATCACGCAGCTCCGACAGCGGCACCGCGTTCGCTTCCTGAATTTCCTTCGGGGTCAGGTTGCGGACGAACACAGGCTGCTTGCGCCACTGCGTCTTGATGCCCTGCCCCGGCTGGATCTTGGAAATGTCGATTTCGGTGGTCGCGAGCGCGAGCACGTCGGCCGACGGCGCCATCTGGACGAGCAGAGGCGCGACCGCCGCAACGGCGCCGACGCCGGCGAAGCTGACTGCCGCGACGTTCAGGAAGTCGCGCCTTCGTACGCCTTCGCCGTCCGGACCTGTGGTTGCAGAAACCTCAGCGGATTGTGCCTTGGTGGCCATCATACCCCTTTGTGACGCTTGCTTGCTTTTCGGTGCCTGGACGGCACCTAGGCTACGCCGCTCCGGGCGGGAGCCCGGCGCGATTGGCGGGCCTGATAGCGAGGGGTTTGAGGGATGTGAAGGGCCTCAAGCAAGGACGATCGAGAATGCGATCCGCCTAAAAATGATGGGTGCATACAGCGAGCAGCAGGATGATCGGGATTGGGATGCCGATCAGCCAGAGCAGGATGGAACGCATGACTTCCGCCTCCTTCTTGCCCGCTCGGGCGCAACAATGACTTGGTAGCGGAACGGTTCCGCAGACGGTCAGACGGTGACGTGCGCGGTCGCATCCTCCGCCTGATGCTCTCGCCGACCGAGCAAGGCCGCGTGCAGCATGATCGCAGCGGCGTACAGGACGACGACGAGCACCAGCCAGCGGAGCAATTCGAGCGGCATGGTCACGACGATGTACGCAGCGATGAAGACCGCCGGAATGCTGCCGATAGTGAGGCCAATGACAACTCGGAGGTCAAGCTGCCCGGTATTGATATGCCGGACCCCGGCCCCCGCGCCCATTAGCGCGGCGGCGCCCGCCATGATTGGAAAGCAGAGCCGTGGGTCCATTCCCATCAGGCTCAGGATCACAAGCGTCGGCGCATAGTTGCCGACGCCGTAGTTCAGCAGCACGCCGAAGAGGAAATTGGCAACTATTGCCAGGATCGTCAGCGCAGGGGAAAGTGACGATAACGTGCCGCCGCCCGGAAACATGTGGAGGTTGGTCATCGCATAGGCAGTCGCCGCCGCGAGGAGGCCTACGGCAACGATTAGCTGCACGATCCAAACCCGAGTCCGGTGCACAAGCGGCGCCCCGATCAGGCCACCCATGAGGCATGCCACGACGCAGCCCACCAGCAGCACGGGATCAACCTTCACGCCGAGCTGCTTGAGGAAAATGACCGATTCGACGACGGCGGGTGTCGTCAGCCCGACGAGGATAGTCGGCGGAATCTTCCGGTCCGGCACCAGGCGCCGGAACTTGAGCCATGCCGTGGTCGGAGCGAAGGAGCCGATGCCGAGCGTGTCGAAAAAGCTGACCACGGCCCCGAGCGCCATTGTTTCCGCGGTGGGCCCGGCCCGCTTCGCGATTGCCGCCTTGATCAGGACAATGCTGAAAAGCAGGGTCGCAAGGGCGATTGGGACGAGCAACGCAATCAGCATGGGAGAGCCTCCCCGGTTCCCGAAGCCGCCAGCCTAGGGGTTTTCGGGCAACGCACAACGGCGCGCCGGCCGGTGAAATATTCGCTGCCCCCCTGACTCTCGGCGCGCGCTCCGGAATCTGGTCTCACAAGCTCGAATCGGATCGTCGCAGCCTGGCCGTCGCCGGGCCCGCCGCATTTCGTTCGGGCACATGAAGATTTGAGCGAGGGCAACCCAATGGCGAAAAGCGCGGACACCATACTTTCCCGGATCAAGGACGAGGAGATCGACTGGGTCGACCTTCGATTCACGGATCCCAAGGGCAAGTGGCAGCACCTGACGATGTGCTCGAGCGTCATCGACGATGACGCGCTGACCGACGGCCTCATGTTCGACGGCTCCTCCATCGAGGGGTGGAAGGCGATCAACGAGTCCGACATGATCCTGAAGCCGGACCTCGACGCGGCTTATGTCGATCCGTTCAGCGCGACTCCGATGATGGTGCTGTTCTGCAACGTGGTCGAGCCCTCGACTGGCGAGCTTTACGGTCGCGACCCCCGCTCGACGGCAAACCGCGCCGAAGCCTATTTGAAGCAGACCGGCATCGCCGACACCGTGTTCGTCGGCCCCGAAGCCGAATTCTTCATGTTCGACGATGTCCGTTTCGAGGACGGCTACAATGCCAGCGGCTACAGGATCGACGACATTGAGCTGCCGACCAACACGATGCGGGAATATGAAGGGGGCAACCTTGCCCACCGACCTCGCGCCAAGGGCGGCTATTTCCCGGTCGCCCCGGTCGACAGCGCCATGGACATCCGCGGGGAGATGGTCTCGACCATGCTCGAGATGGGCCTGCCGATGGACAAGCACCATCACGAGGTGGCCGCTTCGCAGCATGAGCTGGGCCTGACCTACGGCGGCCTCGTCGAGACCGCCGACCGGATGCAGATCTACAAATATGTCGTGCACATGGTCGCCCACGCCTACGGCAAGACGGCGACCTTCATGCCCAAGCCCATCGCCAAAGATAATGGCAGCGGCATGCACACGCACATGTCGCTGTGGAAGGGCGGCAAGCCGATGTTCGCCGGAAACGGCTACGCCGGGCTCAGCGAGACTGCGCTTTATTTCATCGGCGGCGTGATCAAGCACGCGCGCGCCCTCAACGCCTTTACCAATCCGACGACCAACAGCTACAAGCGCCTGGTCCCGGGCTTCGAGGCGCCCGTGCTGCTCGCTTATTCAAGCCGCAATCGCTCGGCCTCGTGCCGGATTCCCTACGGTGCGGGCGAAAAGGCCAAGCGAGTCGAGTTCCGTTTCCCCGACGCGCTCGCGAACCCCTATCTCGCTTATTCGGCGCTCCTGATGGCGGGCCTCGACGGGATTCAGAACCGAATCCACCCCGGCGATCCGATGGACAAGAACCTTTACGACTTGCCGCCGCAGGAATTGGTCAACGTCCCGACGGTTTGCGGATCCCTGCGCGAAGCCCTTGTTTCGCTTCAGAACGACCGGGCCTTCCTGACCCGTGGGGACGTCTTCAGCGACGACCAGATCGATTCGTACATCGAGCTCAAATGGGAAGATGTGATGCGTTGGGAGACCACGCCTAGCCCTGTTGAATTCGATATGTATTATTCCGCTTAATTTTGCGGTAACATCGAACTTTCGGGACGCCGATGGGGGGAACCCTCCCACCTTCCCTTTCCTCCCATCGGCATCACTCTCAGCTTCAGAACAGCGTGCACGATTCCGTAACCATGGCGGGGGCATAGAGAGGCACCGTTACGGAGTGCGCGCGCATGAATATCAGGGCAAAGATCTACGGCGGCGCGTCCGCGGCCGAAGAGTCCCTGTTGAAAGGCAAGAAGCCCAAGGGTGCCAAGGCCGACACGCTCAATAGCGTGGCAGTGGCCCGGGAGACCCGGCGCGCCAGCAACGGCCGCGCCGAGGACCGCCATCGTCTGACGGGCGAGAAGGCGAACTTGACGCATAATGGCGTCGATCTTGAAGTTGAGCTGATCAACCTTTCAGGCGGCGGCGCGATGGTCGCCGGCGCGTTCGAGCCGATGCTGTGGGACAGGGTCGACCTTCACCTCGGCAACCACGGGACGATCGAATGCGCGGTGCGCTGGATCCGCGACGATCGCGTGGGACTGGAATTCGCGCACGAAACCCGGCTCGATTGGCCGTCGGACCAGGTCGCCATCGTGCTTCGGCACGTCATCGAGCGCACGTTCCCGCACATCAGCTTTCCGGAGTCCGAGCAGGCCCCTCCCTCGCCGGTTCGAGAGGAATCGACGGACGAGCATCGTGATTCGCCCCGGCATCCGCTGGTCTGGAACGGAACGCTACACCACGATTATCAGAGCAGCGCGGTTCGTATTCGCAACATTTCCAGCACCGGTGCGATGATCGAAACCAGCGCTACCGTCCGCGTCGGGACGGAACCCTTGCTCGAGCTGAGTGAAAGTGTGTCCCTATCGGCCTCGGTCGAATGGGCTCGCGGTGACCAGGTCGGTCTCCGATTCCACAGCCCCTTCGACATGAACATGCTCGCAGACTCGCGGCCCACCGTCGCAACCAGCGACTGGACCCCGCCTTCATATCTGGACGCAGATCACAACGGCAGCGACGACCATTGGGGCCGACTGAGCCTGTTCCAGCTGCGCGACGAGCTCGAAGGCTTCCTCAAACGCTAAGACGGCTGTCGCACGTAGATCGATCCCACCTCGTCACGTTTGATCCGCCGCCATCCCGGCGTGCTGTCGAGAAGGGCGATCAATCGGTTGCTGCGGTTCGGGACCATTGCCCATCGGATGTTCCAGCGCTGCACGGCAGCTGCAAAGGCCTTCGCATCGCCTTGGGAAATATGCGCGAAGCCGACGACGAGCTCGTCACCATACATGTCGCCGCGACCGTCGACATAGGGGCGGATCCCCGAAAGAATTAGCGGGCCGCCCATTGAATAGCCGTTGAGCACAGGTTGCGAGCGCAGCTCCGCTGGCACGGCCGCGATCAGATTCCACGGATTGGCCTCATTGTCCGGCGGGCTCAGCGGCATCACGGCGCGGACCATGACCAGGAATGCACCGCCCGCCGCGATCAGTCGCGCGAACGAACGATCGACGCTGCCAGCCTCGCCTTTCGCAAAACCTTCCGGCAGGACCATTGCGGCGACGATAGCCAGCATGGCCTGATGCCGCGCCTGAAGCAGCGCTAGCGCGAGTAGAGTGCCAAGGAGGAGCCATCGGACCCAAGGCAAGCGAGGCCGCCTCCAGACCACCAAGGCCAGGGCGACGGCGAGAACGCCGAAGAAGAAGGGTGTGGTGCTCGGATTCGAGGGCTTCCACTCATCGATGAGCGGCAGCATCTCGAGCTGGGTGAAGCGCAGCGGGTGGATGACGCCTTCCACGCCGTTGCCGTTGATGAAGACGGCAGCGAGGCAGCCCAGCCCGAAGATGAGCCATTGACGGAAAGCGCGCGCCTTGTCCGCCGAGGAAACGAGCGCTTCCAGACCGAAGGCGGCGGCAATTGCGAGTCCGAAGACGAAGCTGCCGTGCAGGTTGGCCCAAAGGGTCATGAGCAGCGCGGCGACAAGCGGCGGCGCTCGATCTTCCTGACGGGCCCGGAGCATCAGCCAGGCCCAGAAGGCGAGCAAAGGCCAGGTGAGCACGTGCGGCCGTGCGAGGAGCATCGGGATGAGCACGAAGTCCATCGCGACCACCGGCACCAGTGCAAGGCGGATCCAGCGGCTCGCGTTGAAATAAATGATAGCGTGGAGCGCAATGAGCGCGGCGGTCACCAGCGCGGCGACACCGCCGTACCCCGCAAGCCGGTAGGCGGAAGCGTAGAAGACTTCAGCGAGCCATTCGATCGGGACCCAGGGCTTACCTGCCCAGGTGAAGGAAAAGGGATCGGTGTGCGGGATCGAGCGATGATCCAGGATCCACTGGCCGGTCGCGATGTGCCAGCTTACGTCCCCGTCGTTGAAGATCATTTGCGAGCTGCCGAGCACTGCCGGGATCACCAGGACGGCGAGAAGCAACGGAACGATGCCCGTGCGCCGCTCGCCCACAGCCTCAGCCTCGGCCATCAGTCTTCCTCGATCCGGCTTGTGGCCTTCGTCTCGCGCATCCGAACGTAGGCGACGAGCGAGCAGGCGGCGAGTACCGAGATGTAGATGTAGAACCAGCGCTCGTGACCGATATTCTTGAGCCACAGGGCGACATATTCCGCTGTGCCGCCGAACAGGGCATTGGCGATGGCATAGGGTAGAGCAACGCCAAGGGCGCGAATGTCGGCGGGGAACATCTCGGCCTTGATGATCGCGTTGATCGATGTGTAGCCGGTGACCATCACCAGCGCCGCCATCACCAGCGCGAACGCCTTCGGGACGTCATGCGTACCCTCTAGTGCAACGAAGATCGGATAGGTGAACAGCGTCGCCGAAATACCGAAGAAGATCATCATGGGTCGCCGCCCCACAAAGTCGGAGATACGACCCGCGATCGGCTGGATCAGGAGCATCACCGCCAGTGCGATCGTCATGATCCGGGAGGCCGTCGCACGGTCGAAGCCGCTGGTGTTGGCCAGGAACTTCTGAAGGTAGATCGTGTAGGCGTAGAAGGCGGCCGTGCCACCCGCCGTGAGGGCGATGACAAGCAGCGATTCCCGTGGATGATCGCGGATCAATGTGCCGAGCGTGGACCGGCGCCGGTCGATCCGGGCAGCGACATTCTCGTAGCTCAGCGTCTCGTCGAGGCGGCGGCGGATGAAATAGACGACGATGGCCAGAAGGGCCCCGGCGGCAAAACCGATCCGCCAGCCCCAGGCCTGCATTGCCGCTTCGCCGATCGTCGCCTGCAGCACGACCAAGAGCGCGAGGGCGGTTAGCTGGCCGCCGATGATCGTCACATATTGGAAGCTCGACCAGAAGCCGCGGCGCTCGCGATCCGCCATTTCCGACAAATAGGTCGCGCTCGATCCATATTCGCCGCCGAGGCTGAGGCCCTGGATGATGCGGGCGATGACGAGGATGGCCGGCGAGAGAACACCGGCGCTCGCATAGGTCGGCGCCACAGCGATCAACAGCGAACCGACGCACATCAAGGTCACCGACAGCATCAGCCCGGCCTTGCGGCCGCGGTGGTCGGCATAGACACCCATCAGCCACGCGCCGACCGGCCGCATCACAAAGCCCACGGCGAAGATCGCCGCGGTGTTCAGCAGCTGCGCGGTCGCATCGCCCTTGGGGAAGAAGACCGGCGCGAAATAGAGCGCGAAGGCGGAATAGACGTACCAATCGAACCATTCGACGAGGTTGCCGGCCGAGCCGCCGACGATGTTCCTGAAACGGCGGCTCGGCGAGTGTCGCGCCAGCTCAGCCACGACCGCCGCGCGCCCGTTCCGCCGCACGGCTGCCGTAGATTCCGTAAAGCACCAGACCGATGACCTGCGCGCCGAGGAAGAATAGCTGGGTGCGGTTGGGCAGGCTGATGAAGAGGTAGAGGCATCCAAGGATGCCGATCGGGCCGACGACCCAGGCAAGCGGGGCTTTGAACTTGCGCTCGGTATCCGGCTCGCGGCGGCGAAGCACGAGCATTGCCGCGCAAACCGCAATGAAGGCTGCAAGCGTGCCCGCGTTGGCAAGCGCCGCAATGCTCGCGAGCGGGATGAGCCCGGCGAAAATTGAGGTCACGACCGCGGTGAAGACGGTGATGCGGACCGGCGTGCCCCGGCTGGAGACACGGGCGAGGCTGCTCGGGAGCAGGCCGTCGCGCGCCACCACGAAGAAGATTCGGCTCTGCCCGTAGAAGAAGGCGAGGATCACCGTCGGCAAGGCGATGATTGCGGACGCACCGAGCACGCGCGCTGCCCACGGCCGGCCGATCTCGCGAAGGATCAGCGCCAGCGGCTCTGGGCTGCTCGCAAAGCCTGAGTATGCGACGGCGCCGATCGAGACGGCGGCAATCGCCATGTAGATGATGACGCAAATCGCCATCGACCCGACGATCCCGATGGCAAGATCGCGGCTGGGATTCTTCGCTTCCTCCGCCGCCGTCGCGATGGCGTCGAAACCGTAGAACGCGAAGAAGATGATCGCCGCGGCCGCCATCACGCCGACCTCGCTCCCCGATTGGCCTGTCTTGGGGAATCCGAACGGCATGAAAGGGTGGAAGTGGTCAGGATTGAAGACCGGGAGCGCGACCGCAATGAACAAGGCCAGCGCGGCCAGCTTGATGCCGACCAGGATGGCGTTCAGCGTCGCGCTTTCGCGCGTCCCTGCCATCAGCACCCCCGCTACGACCCAGATGATGAATATCGCGGGCAGGTTCAGGACGCCCCCAAGTTCGGGCCCCTGGATCAAGGCGTCGGGCAAGCCCATTCCGATCGATTTCAGGAAGCCGGCGGCATAACCTGACCAGCCGACCGCCACTGCGCTGACCACGAGCGTATATTCGAGGATCAGCGCCACCCCGATCATCCAGGCGATCAGTTCCCCGAAGACCGCATAGGAATAAGTATAAGCCGATCCCGACGCCGGGATCATGGTGGCGACTTCTGCATAGGCAAGCGCGGCGCAGGCGCAGATGACCCCCGCGATGGCGAAAGAAAGGATGACGGCAGGCCCGGCCTTGCCGGCGCCAACGCCGATCAGGGTGAGGATGCCGGTGCCGACGATGGCGCCGACGCCGAGGGCTACGAGGTGAGGCCAGGACAGCGACTTCTTGAGCCGGTGCTCCTCGGGCATCTGATCGGGCGCGATGACCGCCTTGCGGACGTTCCAATTCTTCATGTCTTCGGGCTCCCCCCTCCCCTCGTCCGTGCAGCCTAGCGAAGACAGCGGTGCTCAGGCAATCCGCGCAAAGCGTCATCGAAATGGAATAAGTGGGGTTTTTTGACCTGTTACACTTTGTGGCACGCCGACGCCGGGTGCCCATAAGGGCTCATCAAGTTCGCTGGTGTTCACGCGTTGCGGCAGTGCAAACGAGAGCGCCCGCTGCCTCAAGCGGGCGCTCGAACATTCGAATGGGCAGGTGTGCTAGCGATCAAACTCCAGCACGTCGGTCGGGGCTCCCTTTATCCTGAGCATCTTGCGGGTCAGCGTCAGGTGCTTTCCGTCGGCCGACACGGTCGCCGTGGATTCAGTCGACAGCTTTCCGTGCAATGTCGATTTCGCCTTGAATTCGCGATCGCTTACGGCCGTCAACGAAATGCGGTCCGCGTTCGGGTTTCCCGTCATCGGATAATATTTGCCGTCCCAGGCGGCCGAGTAGCTGAAATTCATGGTCTTGCCCGACATGTCCTTGGAGCTCGACTTCATCGCGATCTTGCCGCCGGAAACCGTGTAGGTGCGCGTTTCGCTCTGTTCCTTCGCGGGAGAAGCGAACTTCGACTTTGCGGCATTCAGGTGCCACGCGCCGTTCCACATCTTGGCATTTGGCGGAGCTGCCGCGCTCGCGGCCTGCGAAAAAGCGAGTGTCAGGCTCGCGAAGATAAGTGCGGTTTTCGGATATCCATTCATGGCCCTGCTCCTTCAAGGATCACCGGCCGCCGCCCCCAACTCAAAGCAGTGACGCGCCGCGATACACGCTTGTTGCGACGATAACCCGCTTTTTAATGGCTGGTGGGCACGCCAGCCTATGTCTGCTTCCGACGCATTGGGAGCGTTGGCGAAGCACCTAATGGGTGACGCCAAATGCTGACTTCGTGTCGTCATTTGGCAAATCGGAATGACAGCCCTCTGCTTACTATGGGTCAGTGGGACATTACCGTCTGCATTATGTCGATGGCTTGCGCGGCGAGACTGTGCGCGTTCGCAAGTTCGAGGCCGAGAGCGATGGAACGGCCGTGGCGTTTGGCGCGGACGTTCGCAGCTTGACCGCAATGGAGCTTTGGGAGGGCGATCGGAAGGTGAGGCATTGGGACGCCTTCCCGCCGATGGGAACTGATGACTAGATTTGGAAACTCTCCGCCTAAAGGGCGTCGAGCCGCGCCGCGGACACAGGCTCCGTTGATTGTCGAGCTTACAATCGGTGCAATCAAACACTCGGCAACTCTGAACGAGATCTCCCGGACAGGGGCGAAGCTGAGCGGCCTCAGTTCCCTCGCCGAGGGTCAGGAGTTGGTCTTCAGAGCCGGCACCGTGCAGGCCCTTGGCGAGGTCGTGTGGTCCACGGGCAGCGAGTGTGCGATTGCCTTCGACATTCCCATAGCCGCCGTGGAAGTGGGCCGTCTTCGCGCTCTCGTGACCTTCGTCGCGGGCGTATCAGGGAAATAGGCGCTGGCCGACCGAGGTGTCGCTAGTGTCTGCTTTCGACCCATTCCTGCCATTCTGCCCGGAAAAATCGGTGGAAGTCTCCATTTGGCGCCATGACCGTTTCACCCTATTAAGGAGCGAGTGCCTGCCTTCCACCCGGAACTTACAGGGGAGGCTCAGATGATTTTGAAGCGCGCTCTTTTCATTGTCGCCTGCGGCTCGCTCTTCCTGACGCTCACCGCCTGCCAGCCGACCGCCCAAAGCAAAGGCGACAGCAAATCAGGGTTCAGGGACGACAGCGAGGCGGAGTTCCTCGTTAGCTCGGCGGGCAAGAACGGAGTTCCGGGCTTCACTCCGCAAGGCTGGGGCTGGAAGCCGGGTAGCCGTGTCGAGATCAGCCTGTTCAACGAGCCGGACGGCCAGGGCAAGGCGAACCCGAGTTGGAAGAAGATTTTAGATGAGACGGTCGATGCTTCGAGCCTGTTTGGGCTTAGCAGCAATCCGCCGTTTTATCCGGTGCGTCGAACTCTCTGCGGCAATCCGGCACCGCGTCAATTCATGCTGGTGATGGCGAAGAACATGGACACTGGTAAGATCCGCATGCGCCCGTTGCCTATCGATCTCTACTTCACCTTCCAGCCTTGTCCGCACTCAGGAGCCGCAATCCCACAAACGCCGCCGTCCGGACGATAAGTGCAATCCCGCATTCTCCAGCTGATACCTCCGGCTTCGTGTCCGCTTTCCACATGCAGCCTATGAGTGCGCTTCGGATAGCCCGCATTGGTCTGCTCGTGGGCTTTCTTTGCTATCTCGCCACCCTTGCCGCGAGTTACTTGCGTGCGTTGGACCCCAGCTTGGTCGTAATCCTTAGCTTTTCCTGCATGCTCGTTATGGCGTTCAGCGCGCTAGCAGCCGTTATCTTGCAGATTTGGAGCGTGACGCGGAGCAAGTCGTAACGTCCGCTTTCGACCCAAAGCGGACATTACCGTTCGCTTTTAGCCACCCGGGAAGATGATTGCCGACGCATTCCAGCCTGACCCGTCCCACAGAGTAATTTGTAGGTCCTGCGCCGAGACGATTCCCTGCAGGTTCAGAACGAAGTCTGCGTTGTCATCGCCGTCATTATTATACAGCCGTAGCACGGTGTAGCCGCCTTCGGAGCTGACAGTGGCCCTGCCATTCCCGTTGGCGAGTGCTGAGCCAGGCGTGCTGCCTACGTATTCCCAGAGTTGTCGCCCGCCGAGGCTAGCATTCGCATCCCAGGCAGTAGGATAGGTGTCGCCCATCAGCCGATCGACGCCACCTTGAAAGTCGGTGATGACATCTCCGGCGCCGGCGCTGTCTGACTGGTAAGCGAAGAAGAACCAGTCATCGTCGGCACCGCCGGTTAAGGTGTCGATGCCAGCGTCACCCGAAATCTCGTCGTGGCCTGAGCCGCCACTAATCGTGTCATTTCCCGTGCCGCCATACACAAGGTCAGCGCCGTTCCCTCCGAGCAACGTGTCGACATCGTCGCCACCGTTGACGATGTCGTTTCCGTCACCACCCTCCATGTAGTCGCTACCGAACTCGCCAAACATTCTATCGTCGCCGGCCCCGCCGTACATTTGGTCATTGCCGTACCAGCCGTGGATCTCGTCGTTGCCGCCGCCGCCCGAAAGGTGGTCGTCGCCTTCTTTTCCGTTGATGAAATCGTCCTTGTTCGAACCGACTATGACATCGTTCTTTTTGTTGCCGTTATATACACCCATGATGCGCTCCCCTGGTTGAAGCGACTCCATGTGGCGGTGGTCAGGCCCCGCTTGCCGCGACTCGGTCGCTCCGCGATTTATTTAATTCTTATTAAATTGGCCCGCAAACATTGTGTCACGTTCCATGTTAAGGACGCAGCGCAATGTCAGTTCTCAATCCAAAGCTGACATTTAGGCTGGCCCGCTCCGAGGGACTTGAACCCCCAACCTCCGGGTTCGAAGCCCGGCGCTCTATCCAGTTGAGCTAGGAGCGGTCGCTGTCGCCTAGCGACGCGGGCAGCCAATGTCAGCTTTCCACCCAAAGCTGACACTAGTCGGCTCAGCGCCAGTACGGTCCTATATTACGCAACCGATCGATGGCTTGACCTGCATTCCGAACAAGGCACCTCTCACGCTCGGCGGAAGGAAGAGAAGTCGCAAGCCACGAATTGAGGGTCACGAGTGAACGTGCTGTGACATCGTCATGCAGGCGGCCCAGAGACCCCTGCAATTGCTTTAATGTCTTAGCAAACTTCCTTTTACGGCGCGGTCTATGGCCATGCAGCCCTTCGGCGAACTCGAGCGCATACCGCAGCTTCTTGACCTGAATCCTAAGCTGATGACGACGGCGGTCACCTGTGCGGGCAACGCGCTCAGAGCCGGAGACTTTGCTCCATAGGCGATCGATACGTCGGTTGATGAAGCGACGGAGTGATTTTCCCGCGCGTTGATTCTTGCGCCAGTGACCGCCAGCTGCCCAACTGAGAATGTCGAGCATTAGTTGCCGAGATCGATCTGAACTCATGGCAGCAATGGCCCGATCGTAGGCGTCCTTGCGCCGCTCCTCTACAAACAGACGCTGATCCCGAGAGAGGTCGTGTTCGAGGTACACATCGAGATTCCGCGCATCTCCGAACTCCGCGACAAGCCACCGCAACTCTCTCTGAACTCGGTCGAATTCCTGATCTGCCACGATGGGCCGGAACAACGCCAAGGCTGATCGCAACCGCCGTATCGCCACCCGCGCCTGGTGAAGCGCCTCGACATTCCTTGCTTTCACAACGGTCGGTTCATTGAGCTGGAAATGGCGCAAGCAGCTGGAAACGATGATTTCGAATCCTTGTGCGATGCTCATGCCACGACCGACCCGCACTGGATCGGCCTTGGTCGGTTCTAGCGCCTTGCCGTCAGCCAACGCGAACGCCGGCTCCAGTCTGATCACGGTTCCGCGTGGCTTTTCGCTCAGTTCAATCTCCGTGCTCATCGAACTGCTCTTCGAAATGGTGTGGCAGTTCCATTGCGGACAGACACAAACGGCCCGGAAAGGACTAACCGAGCCGTTCGTTGGAGACCCGATGGTTCAAGAACGGAGGGTGTTCGAGTCCCGCCACCGACTTAGCACAAAGCGAGCTGCAGGTCGGTTGCTAATGTCAGCTTTCCACCCATTGCAGACATGGGCGAACGCCTGCTGACTGGCTATGAACATCCGAATGCGGGCAATCTCGCCTCGTAGGAGAAGCAACCATGGCGAAAGGCCAACAAAGATCGAATAAGGAAGCCCGCAAGCCGAAGAAGGCCAAGGTTAAGACAATCGCTGCGAATGCTTCCCAGAAGGATGGCCAGCGCGGCCTTGAAAATTTGAAGAACGACTAAGCGCCCAACGTCCGCTTTCCACCCAAAGGCGCCACTGGAAAGTACGAGCAGCGTGGCGCATGTCGACGCCATCGCTATCTGCCGCTGCGGCCTTCCAAGCTTCGTTGAAGTTCCGCCGCGTCACGGAGCATTCGCCCGAACAGCGCTTGCTTCTGGTCGATGTCGATGACCAGGCGGGTGAGTTCCTTGTCCAGCTCGGGAATCGACTTCACACGTGCCGCCGCGCGCTGAATGTCGTCACCGTTCATTCCGAGACGGCAGGAATCCGGCAAGACCGGCGCTTCTCCACCGCTCGGTTGCCGTTGCATGCGGTCGTCGCATTTCGCGCGAATAAGCTTCTGAGTGCGAAGGTCCATCGTTCTACGGAGCTGCTCTCGGTAATCGGTTGCGTGAAGGCCGGTGATGTCAAACCCTTGCACGCTGACGGAATAGGCAGAGATGCGGGCTCTTGTGGCAACATTCCCCACCTTGTTGGCGAGACCGCTGCTCTGCAGTTCGTCGAACGCCGTTCGGTCGAAGGGACGCCGCCACAGCTGACTGGCTTGGTACGCATCCACGAGAAACGCCTCACCGAGCCGGGGGCTCGGAGCCTCTATTGCCTGGAGCGCGGCAACCGCATGATTCTGAACCTGGGCGTAGTATTTCGAGCGGGCCTTTAGGTCGTCCTGGTTGGCCTTCAGGTTGCTGATCAACTGCGTCCGAAGCTCGCTGGCGACGTTGCGATCCTGCCGATCCTGGTTCCAGTTGCTCGCCTGAATACCCAAGTAGACACCAATAACCACGATCCCGAGATCGACGGCCACGGCGAACCAGTCTTGCCTTGCGGCATGGGTGCGGATGCGACGGATCAAATATGCTTCCCCCGAAGCACTGTCTCACAATCTGCGCGATCTTCAAATGCACAGGCGAGCGCGAGCCGGACCTCTGCTTTCCACCCATTCGAGACATTAGCGGCTAAGGTCCGCTTCCGAATTCGCCGCCCGCTAGTAATCCTTGGAAACGCGCACGCTCGCGCTGGCGCGGCCGATGGTGGACACCGTCGAAAGCAGCGAGAGCCAGCGGGTCATCTGGTATTCGACCTGCGTGGCCGAATATCCGGCGCCGTCCGTCACGACCTCCACGAACAGCTTGCGGGTGATGTACTTGCCGGCCGCGATCGCCGTGCGCTGCCCGGTCGCGACGTCCGCCGGAACGATGCGCAACCGGTCGAGGCCGACCGCGCGGCGTAGGGCGTTGATTGGATCGAGGCTGCCGTTGCCCGACTGAAGCGCGGCCACCGCCGAGGCGAGCTGGAGCGCTTCCGGCGCCGACAGGTTGGTTATCGAGGTGCCGAACAGGATCCGCGACAACAGCTCATCCTGCGGCATCGCCGGGATGCTCGCGAAGGTAATCTCCGGCTTGAGGCCGGTCCCCGCTACCGTGACGGTTGCGTTCAGCCCCTGCACCGCCGCTTCGGCGTGAATGTCGAGCAGCGGATCCGGCGGGCTTTCGTTGCGGAAACGGATGACGCCGCGGTCGAGGCGGAAGATGCGGCCCGCGAAATCATAATTGCCCTGAACGAGGTCGGCGCGCCCCGCGAAGCGCGGTGCGTCGGCGAAGCCGCCGATCTGCAGGCTCGTCGTCCAGCGGCTATTGATGCCGAGGCCGGTCACCTGGAGGTCGCGGCCGGCAAGCTTGAGGTCGAGCCGCCATGGGTGGAGCTGCGCCGGCTCGATCACGTCCTCCTCGTCGAGGCCGGTTTCCCGCACGTTGAGCTGCGGCACCCCAGAAGCGGCGCTCGCCCGGCCGAGCTGGAAGCGGCCCTTGTTGAGCACCAGGTCTCCGGAGATCGTCCCGCCGCTGGCGTCCGACTTCAGCTGGAGTGGTCCAGTGACACGAGCCGCCACATCGTCGCGGTTGAGGAGAAGCGCCTGGTTCGCGTTGAAAGACAGGTTGAGCAGAGTCTTGCCCGAGGCAAAGGTGATCGTGCCGCTCCCCGAAACGCTGCCGCCTCCCGTGGTCTGCCCCGCGATCTGGCTGAAGATGAGCTGCGACCCGGAGAATCGCGCCTGGCTTGCGACATGGTCGATGACCATGCCCGTCACCTGGCTTTCGATCCGGCCGTTCGCCGTCTTTAGCGAGCCCCGAATCTGCGGATCCGCGAGCCGGCCGCCGATATCCGCGCCGACCGCGAGCGGGCCGGACATGTCGATGACCTCGCTTCCGGTGAGGCGCCACAGGGTATCGGCCGGGCCTGCATAGCGAAGCTGCGCGAAGAGCGGCGCGTTCATCAGCTCGGCGACCAGGGGACCGCCCCCGAGCGGTGCGAAGCGCGCCTGGGCGCGCCCGACGATTGCGCCATCGCTTGCGGCAACCGCGCGAAGGCCGGCCTGGTTGCCGCTCACGACGGCCGCGATGCCGACGTCGATCGGCTTGGACGCGAGCACCAGGCCGGCGCGGCTCAGGCGACGCACCTTCAGGTCGAGGCGTCCGCTCCTGTTGGATTTCCACGCATAATCGACGCGCCCGGTCGCGGATCCGGAGAGGTCGAGACTGGGCCAGAACAGGTCGAGCACCTGCAGAGGCATCGCCGCCAGCTGGGCATGGACCTCGGGCGCCGACCCGCTGCGGCCCGAGACTGTGGCGCTACCTCCCGCAAAGCTGATCCGGGTCGGGGCGAGCGCCCAGCCGTCGCCGGCGCGGGTCAGCACCGCAGCCTCGTTGAGCACCAGCGGCTCTCGTTCGATCCGCCCCCTTCCGTTGAGGCGAATGGTGTTCGGAGCAATCTCCGCAATCGTCGAGAAAGCGAAAGCGGCGCCGCGACGGCCCGCGAAGGCGGCGCGCACCTGGCCGATCCCGTTCGTGAGATTGGCATTGGCCGTCAGGCGCGCGAGCGTGACCGCGCCCGACGCGATCCCGCGCGCATCGACGCTGCCCTGCACGGTCGTCTTCTCGTCGGCGAGGATGATGACGCCGTCGGCCCGGCCGCTGCGGACGGAGAAGGCGCCGGGGAAGTTCGCATTTGCGGCCGTGACATGCGCATCGATGCGCTGCGCGAGCCCTGCCGGTGAGAAATCGAGCGTTCCTCCAAGTGTGCCGTTGGCGAGAAGGAGCCGCCCCCGGAACCCTCCCGGCAGCGAGGTGAGCCGACCGCTCGCATGCGCGCCGCCGGCATCGAGCGCCGCGACCGCGATGACGGTCGGCGCGCCCACGGGCAGAAGGATCTGGCCGCTGCTGGTGAACGGGCCGAGCCGCGAACCGCCGCTCGCGCGATAATCGTAGCCGGCGGCGATCGGATCGAGCGCAAGCCGCATGTTGGTGATGCCGAGCGTGTCGTTGGGGCGATCGAGGAAGAGATTGAGCTTCGGGCGCTCGATATGCCCGTCCAGGACCAGCTTCACCGGCCCATATTTCGACTGTCGGCCCGCGGCCGTGATGTGGAAGGTGCCGTCTTTGAACCGCTGGCCCGCGCCGGACAGCCGCAGCTTCGGCGAATAGAGCTGCAGGTTGGTGAAATGGACGATCCCGTCGTTGCCTCGCTCGAGATTGGTCGTGAGGGACGGCAACCCTCCGGTCAGCTCGCGGAAGAAGCTGTTGTCGAGCCGCCGCACCCAGGCCTTGGCGGTGCCGACGACGTGACTGCCCTTGTTGTTCGGCCCAGGGACCACCTTCAGGTCCGTGATTACATCGACGATCCCGAGGCCCGGGATGAGGTAGCGCTGCATCCCGCCCGAGAGCAGCACTTCGAACTTGCCGGTGACGAGGTCGATGAGGACTGACAGCTTGCCGGTCCATTTGGCGCTGGTGAGGCGAAGGTCCTGACCCCGCACAAGCTTGGGCGTCACCATGAGCCAGCCTTCGATGGTCGGATTGGCAAGCATCGCGCCCGCGACATCCCCGATCCCCGTGATGGCCTTGGCCGCAAGCCGGATCGGAACACGCATCGGCCAGGGCGTGAAGCGCCCCCGCCCCTCGGCGTGCAGGCCGGTGAAGGCATTATTGTCGAACTGCACGAAGTCGGACGTCAGGCGGTAGGAATAATCGGCCGTCGCGAACGGGCCGTCGAGCGTCCACACCATGCGGACGTTCCGCCCGGTCATGTTCGGGAACAGCGACGGCGGCTTCAGCAGGTCTATGCCGAGCCGCATTCCTCGATACCGATTGCCGGCCAGGTCGAGCGTGCCCTTGGCCACGGCCCGAACGTCCGGCGAGGCGGCGATCAGCTGCCCTTCGAGCTGGCGATCCTTCAAGGTCGCATCGCCCCGGATCGTCACCAGCGGCAGGGTGAGGCGATGGAGCTTTCCTTTGAGGAACGGCGCCGGCGCCCACTGCCCCTGCAGCCGGTATCTCCCCCGATCCACGCCGAGCGCGAGCCGCGCCGTCGGCCGGCCCGACAAGTCGAGCGCGGCACTGCCCCGCCACCGGCTCCAACTGCCCTTTCCGCCGATCGTCAGGTTGATCGCGCGCCTGGTGCCCGCCAGCGCCGGCACCAGCCCATCTGCCGGCGCAATCACCCGCGCGCCGACGTCGAACCTGTCCCGGTCGGGCTCTGCATCCAGGCGGAAGGCGATGCGGTCGCCGCCATTGTTCACAAGCGCCTCGAGCTCGACCAGCGCTCGGCCGCGGCGGACGTCAGCCTTGCCGCGGACGCTTCCGCTTCGCGGCTTGCCCCCAACTCCTGCGCCGATCTCGAGGCGGTCGATCCTGAGCTGGCCGATGTGGATGTCGAAGCCGGGAAGGATCGGCCCCTTCTTGGTGCTCGGCTTCAGCTTTGGAACGCGGATCAGCGACACGCGCTCGGCGGTCAGGCTGTCGACGTGCAGCTTGTTGTCGAGCCACGCGCCGGGCGTCCAGTCGAGCTTGATGTTGGGAGAAGAAAGAAAGACCCCGCGGCCGTCGGCCACCGTCACGTTGCGCAGTTGCGACTTACCGAAAATGGAGCCGTCGATCCTCCCGATCCGAATCCGGAGGCCGGAGGCAGTCTCGAGCCCAGCGACCCGATCGACGATCCAGCGATGGCCCGGCGCGCTGTCGAGCAGGACGAGCAGGCCGGCGAGCAGGAAGAGCAGCGCCACGAACAAAGCGAACAGCTCATTGAGCAATCGCCGCGCCCAGTCGGGCCGCAGTCTCCGGCGCGGCGGCTCGCCGCCTGTGCGGGTATCGATCGCGACCTCGGCCATCAGAATGCCTGACCCAGCGAGACGGTAACGGCGAACGGCCCGTCGCCCTTCTGGCGATTGAGCGGAAAGCCGAGATCGACGCGGATCGGTCCGAAGCTCGAATAATAGCGAACTCCGATGCCGGCGGCGAAGCGCCAGTTCTTGAAGTCCGGCAGGGTCTCCTCGGTCAGGGAGCCGCCGTCGAAGAAGGGCACGATGCCGAAATTACCGCCGAACTGCGCCAGGCGGATGCGGGTCTCGAGCCCAAATTCCGCCAGGCCCCGTCCACCGATCGGGTCGCCGTCCTGGTCCTTGGGCCCAAGCTGCTGATAACCGTAGCCGCGCACCGAACCCCCGCCACCGGAATAGAAGCGTCGCGACGGCGCGATCTGGAACACTCCCGCACCGAAAATCGTGCCTAAACGAACCCGGCCAGCCACCACGACATGGTCCGAGACGGGATGATAGGCGCTGACGTCGATCTGGCCTCGCCCATAGGCGAACTGACCGCCGTGCGAAGACAGCTCTGGGCTGATGCGGGCGCTGAGCCGGAAGCCCCGGCTAGGATCGAGCAGGCTGTCGCTGCCGTCATAGCCGGCGCTCAGCGGCAGCGCGGCGATGAGGAACGTCTTGGTGTCCTTGACCCCCGCGCTGCTGAAGACCCCGCGCTCGTCGGTTGCCAGCCATTCGCCGCCGTAGGCCCAGGTCCATTTCTTCTGCCAGATGAAGTTGCTCAGGCGCTCGATGTTGGCGGCCAGTCGCACCGTACGGGCAGTGTAGGCGTCAAACTTCTGGTGAGACGCGGACAGCTGCAAGTTGAGCGTCTGGTCGCGCCGCATGAAGTTCGAGCGGCGGAACTGGACACCGAGGAGTTGCTCCGTGGTGCCCGCGACGCCCCGAACGGTCAGCGCGCCCTCCGGATTGAAGAAATTACGGTCCGTCCAGCTCGCCTCGACCCGCGCTCCCTGTCCCGTACCGTAACCGAGCTCACCGGCGATCGTGTGCGACGGCGCCGGCTCGAGCCGAACGTTGACGTCGACGACCCTTCCGCCCTGCACGGGCACGAGCTGGATGTCGGCATTCGCCACCAGCGTCGTCGCGATCAACGCGCGCCGCAGGTCGTCGATCTTCGAACGCTTGAACTGGTCGCCTTGCTTGAACCGCGCGATGGTCGCCACGTGGCGCGAGCTGAAAGGTGGTTGGCCGATCACGCGGATCGCGCCGAACCGCGCGACCGGGCCCGGATTAACAGGCAAGGTCAACGTCGCGAGGTGAGTCTGATGATTGACCTCGATGTCCTGCTCGCCGATTTTCGCGCTTGCGAAGCCCTGCTGGCCCAGGGCTTGGGTCAATGCGATACCCCCGGCGATGACGTCAGCCGCGATGACCGGATCGCCGGGCTCGATGCCGAAGGCGTTGCTGAGCCTGGCTGCCTCCGGGCCGGCGGCGCTGAGACCAGGCAGATCAACGGAAGCAAAGCGATATTGCGGGCCTGGATCGGCCGTCAGGACGACGCGGAGTTGATCGCCCGCTTTCTCGGTCCGTGCTTCGACAGCCGCATCGTAATAGCCCTGCGCACGCAGCAATTCCTCGAGAAGGTCGGCATCTGAACTTGCACGGCGGCCGATCTGCGCGGCATTGGCAGGGTGTTTGCGCTCGGCCTCCAGCTCGGACTGTTTGCGGAAGTCGAGCAACAGCGCTTCAGCGGTGCCGAACCGTGTGAGGCCTTCGACCTGGATTGTGTAGCGAATGTCGCCGGCGCCTTCGGCGAGATCATCTTTCCTGGCCTTC
>Ga0070664_100000240_pt1 | contig 39369 bp, 42 predicted proteins | sample KBSC73metaG_FD_65863 | JGI IMG/M metagenome (GOLD analysis project Ga0070664, IMG submission 65863) | Corn rhizosphere microbial communities from Kellogg Biological Station, Michigan, USA - KBS C7-3 metaG | ecosystem: Host-associated > Plants > Roots > Rhizosphere > Soil ... | reverse complement strand
CGGATCGAAGTCGGCGACACCGGAAGCGGCATGACGAGAGATACGCAGTCACGGATGTTCGAACCGTTCTTTTCAACGAAGGAGACCAATGTCGGTCTCGGATTAACGTCGGTCTACGGGATCGTGAAGCAGCACGGCGGGCATGTGGACGTCGCGAGTCTGCCCGGTCAGGGTACGACGGTCCGTATCTATCTGCCCGCGTTGACCGGTGTGGTGACGGCCACCCATCCGGCGGAATACTCGGTCGCAGCAAAGGGTCAGGAGACCGTACTATTGGTCGAGCCTCATGAGATTGAACGGAAGCTGGCGCTGGCCACCTTACGACGACACCGGTATGAGGTACTGGAGGCGAGCTCACCGGTTGAAGCGCTGATGCTGGCGCAGCAGTATACGGGTGCCGTGCACATCACGATCAGCGGTCTCCTGATGCCGGAGATCAGCGGCCGGGAGCTGGCTAAGCGTCTGCTGAAACAGCATCCGACGATGAAGGCGCTCTTCGTCACCGGGTATGACGACGAGGCCATTATCTCCCACCGCATCAATCGCCGGTTCCTGCTGAGACGACCGTACCGCCAGCGCGGGTTAGTCGAGAAGATCCGTGAGTTGATCGACGCCTAGCGTACGTTGATCTCAGACATCCCATCGGCTGTTTCTCGGCGGCGAGAAGAACGGCACGTCCGGACGCTTGAAGAACCTGATCAGGACCATCCCCGCCACAAAGCCGCCGATGTGCGCGAAGAAGGCCACCCCTCCGCCCCGGCCGCCGATACTCATTCCGCCGCTGAGCAGCTGCATGACGAACCAAAGGCCGAGCACCACGCCGGCGGCCACCCGCAGCATGCCGACGCCCGGCATGAACACGAGCACGTGCGCCCGTGGAAACAAGAGGATATAGGCGCCGAGGACGCCCGAGATCGCACCGCTGGCACCAACCATCGGAATCGTGGAGGTCGGATCCGTGACGGCATGGCTCAACGCCGCCAACACGCCGCACGCAAGATAGAATACGACGAAGCGGCCATGTCCCATGACATCTTCCACGTTGTCGCCGAAGATCCAGAGGTACAGCATGTTGCCGACGAGGTGCATCCAGCCGCCGTGCAGAAACATACTGGTCAGCAAGGTGCCGAAAGCCGGGATGCCGACGGCGATTGACGGATGCAGGTCTGCTTCGCCGAACAACAACGCCGGGATCGCCCCATAGTGAACGATGAAGGCTTCGGAAGGCTGCGGGAGAAGACTGGCCTGGTACAAGAACACGAGCACGCAGAGGCCGATGAACGCGATCGTGACGACGGGGGGGCGTGCAGTGGGATTGTCGTCCTTGAGCGGGATCATACCGCCCTGCGCCTAGGAGTTGGAACGACGGCGGTCGACGAGGGTTCGAGGCAGAGCAGGATTCGGCGGCAGTGATCCATCGGGCCCGAGCGGAATCGAGAACCCCGCCGCATGCGTATGGCCGCCGCCTCCGAATGACGCGGCGATGGCGCCCACGTCCGTGCCGTCCTCACGGGAACGCATGCTGTAGTACCGACGGCCGTCGCGGTCATGCCACATAATGCAGAACGGCGCGTCCGCTGAAAGCCGCTCGCCGATCTGGCTGGTCAAGATCGCGCTTTGTACAGAAGGCACCGTCTCGCCTTGAAATTCAACGGACACGGCCTGGCTGGCGAGCTTGTTCACAAGCTCCTGTTCGTACCGCAAAATGGCCCGGCCTTCCTGTTCCAGCTCCTTCTGCTTGAAACTATTCCAGAGATGAAATTCGAACGGATGAGAGGCCACGGCCGCGTTGATTTCCCGGCTCATCGGCAGGGCCCACGTCCATAAATCCTTGTCCTGAATATAGTCCAGCAGCCATGGCACCGGATGGTCATGCGCCCATTCCCATGCGAGGACGGCGCCGGACTTTTTCATATCGAAGTACGCATAGGGCAACCCAGCCAGTGCCTTCTCCGCGGTAATGTGGTGGTCCAGCACGAGCAGCCGGTCGGTCTCGCTCGCCAACCCTTCCAGGAGGTCCCGGGCATAACTGAAATCGACGATGACGACCCGTTCGCCTTTCAGTCCGTCAGGAGGCGGCACTCCGTGCTTGACCGGGAGAAAACGCGCCTGGGGAAAACGACGCCAGAGGGCCCAGGCTGCGCCGAAACCATCAGCACATTCTGCGTGATAGAGCACAACGGACGGCGCAAGCGGAAAATGTTGTCGGGAACCGGAGCGGGCCATTGGCACCGAGCATACCACGGGATGTGCAGAGACAAAAGCCCGTTATGCGAATGCAGATGAGGATCTTCTACGGGTCATAAGCGGTTGACATGGTCGATCAGCTGCCGCAGTCGTGCAGCGCTGAGCCTGTTCGAGGCAAAGACCAGCCGAGGCAGGTCTTTGAAATCCGGTTCATCCAGTTCTTCGGGCAGAGCGCCGCGAAGCTCGAACGTCCCTTCGAGGAGCAAATCAGAAAATTGGTCGTGAATAGCGGCGACTTGTTCCGCCGAGATCGGACTCTGCAACCGCATCGCCATTTGACGCCCGACGTAGCGAGTGGAGTGAAACCGCCGGTAGAATAACTTGATTTCCGCGATGGCTTCTTCCACGGAGCTCGTGATCTTGAACAGTCCGAGATCTTCAGGGTTGATCAACCGGCGATCCAGCATCTGGCGCGTGATAAATCGGTACCATTCATCCCAGTACTCGCATCCTTCCGCCTGCAGGCAGATAATCGGCTGAGGATCACTCTTGCCGGTCTGGGCCAGCGTCAGGATTTCAAACCCTTCATCGTGAGTGCCGAAGCCTCCCGGGAACAGCGCGATGGCATTGGCTTCCTTCTGGAAAATCAATTTCCTCGTGAAAAAATACTTGAACGTGACCAGTTTGGGGTCGTCCGCGATGGTATTGTTCGGCCCTTGCTCGAACGGCAACATGATATTCACGCCGAAGCTGTTCTCTCTGCCCGCACCTTCTTGAGCCGCACGCATGATGCCGTCCGCACCGCCCGTAATGACCATGAAGCCTTCATCGACGATCCTGCGGCAGAATTCGAACGCGATCTGGTAGTTCGGGTCATCGGGTGTCGTGCGGGCCGATCCGAAAATGCTGACTTTCTTGCGGTGGTGATAGTCCCTGAAGACGCGAAACGCGTGACGGAGCTCCTTAATCGCGCGGTTGACGATCTTGAGGTCCAGAGGCTCGAGGTGCGCGTCATGCAACTTGAGCATGCCGACCAGAATCTCCTTCACCAGGGTGGCGGATACATCGTCTTCCGGAGATTCGAGGAGCGAGCGGACTTGGCTCAGCACAACCTCATTGGACGGCATCGTGCGCGAACGGCTGGGAGTGGTCTTCATGAAGTTCTGTCCATTCTGTGAATAGTTGGTTGAGAGAAAATTTTATCAGTAGCGGGGCGTTTGGTCAAAGAACGACGAGGATAACGTTAGGCCTGATCGGGGGCAGGGGGAATTGCCTGAAGCGTCCAGGCTTTGAGACGAGCCAGATCGGTGGGCGAGAGATCGGCGAATTGAATCTCCACGCCAACCGCACGCTCTCCGGAGGATCCTGTGGCGGCCGGTGATAACGACAACACCTTGCCGTGGATCGTGAGCGGCGTATTTTGACCGGGCAAGGAAAATGCCAGCATGACGCGTGTCCGAGCCTTTAGGATGGATGCCGAATCGACGCGGGCGCCGACATGGCTCAACTCGACAATGTTCGCATTATACGCCTGCTGCAGGGCCGCGCCTTCGTCGAGCACTGTGACAACAGCCGCGATGTTCGTCGGACGTCGGGGAGGTGTGAGCATCAAGTCTTGTGCGCTCAAGACGCCCACCGGCTGGTTCTCTTTCGTGACGATCAACAACGAGGCGCCTGTCGTCACCATCATCATTGAGGCTTCTTCCAGTGCTTCGTTGTACTCGATGAACTGTACGGGGCGTGTCATGATGCTGCGGACTTCGATATCGTGGGGTTCCAGACCCCGCGCCACTACTTTTCTCACAATGTCGCCCGGCGTCATCAACCCGAACGCCGTGTCGGTGTCCTTCACCAACAGGCAGGGCGCATGCTCCCGTTCCAACAGCAAGGCCGCCTCGCTGACGGACACATCGCCCGGCACCTGTATGACCCCCGGCGTCATCATATGGGCTACCACCGTGCGTACGGATTGTTGGTGCTGGGAAGGCGGCTCATTCTGACCGACCATCGGCCTCTCGCGATTCGACGTGATTCATGGACGACTCGTGAGGGCCGCCCCCCTGCGGCGTAAGCCAAGTATAGCAGACAGCTTTATCCGGCCCTCATTGAGAGTTGCCTTGTCAAACAAGGGGTTCCGAGACTAGACTAGGCCAATTATTGTCACAGCACAAGGGGCCATGACGGAACATCGGATGTCGGTCCAGCGACAGTTTCAGCGGCGCGCGGAGGCCGTTCCCAGGCTCGGGGTCGGGCTCTCCGTCGATGTCTACTCCCCGGATCTTTGGGATCTCATGAGCCGGTTCGAGGGCCAGCCGTCCAGACCGGCCTATCTCGAAATTTTTCGGGCGGAGACGACGGCGCTGCAGGCCGTCAAACGGTCCTTCGCACGCATGCCCTTGGCCTATCACGGCGAAGGATTGTGGATTACGCAGCCGGAGTTCTCGACCTCATCCTTTCTCGAACGAGACCTCAACGACGTTGCAGCCCAGTTACACCTTTTGGCCAGTCCTTGGATCAATCATGAATGCGCAACCAAGCAGATGGCTGGGTATTCCTTCGGCACCTATCTCCCGCCTCTATATACGCCTGAGAGCGCACGCCTTGTGGCGGACAATATCGCGCTGGTGCAAGAGCGACTGGACAAGAGTTGGGAGCCGGGAGAGGGAATGGGGCCTCTGTTTCTGTTGGAAATGCCGCCGCTCACCTATTTCATGGCCGGAACGATCGGGGTGCCTGAATATTTTCGCCTCGTGTGCGAACGCACGGCTTGCGGACTCGTGCTCGACATCGGGCACTTGTGGACCGTCTATCGCTACTCCGCCGCACGTCGGCACTCATCGCTGGAGCAATTTGTCGATGAATTCCTCGACACATTTCCGATGGAGCGCATTATTGAAATCCACCTGGCCGGTCTGGCGGTTCATGAGACCACTCAGGCGAGCTTGGAGGATCTGCATCCCGAATGGATCGATGCGCATGCCGCACCAATTCCAGCGGTGTCGTGGACGCTCCTGGAGCAGGTCTTCGCGCACCCGCGACTCTGCAACCTCCGGGGCGTGGCCCTCGAGGTGGATACCAAACCGGTCGACGTAATTGTGGAAGAATTTGTCCGGGCCCGTGCGCTGGTCGGAGCCACCGTCGAACAGCTGCTGAACAACGCGACGCCGGTCCCTGATCCGACTCCTCAGCTGCCACCGTATTCGCCACATGATGGTCGCGTCACCCGGCTTGACCTGGAAGCCGAGTATGTCAGCTATGCGAAGATCGCCTCTGGGCAACAGCCGCCAGTGGGAACGTTGTGGAGCGCCACTGCAGACGATCCGACCGGGCTTGAGCGCTACGTTCACCGCTATCTGCCTCACGAAATTCTTCATTGGGGTGGAGAACTGTCCGACATGTTTCCTGAAACCTACGGACATCTGACCCAGCAGGGACTCTCTCTCGAGGAGTTTGTGCCATGGTGGTTTCTCAAAGCCAGACCAGCCGAGGGCCCCTATGATTTCTTCCTGCTGAAGATCGACCGGTTCCTGGAGTTCGTGTCGGAGCGGGCTCCCGCGTTCCTGGAGATGGTCCGCCGGGAGGCTGCCACGTTACGTGCGGCGTATGAGGATGCGAATACGGCCGGCCGGGCGATCCTGGAGACCTGCCGATGACGTTTTGGAACAGACTGCCCACTCCCGTGATCGGGTTGTCTCCCATGGACGGCGTGACCGACTCCGCGTTCCGGCTGATGACCGCTCGCCAAGGGAAACCGGACGTCATCTTCACCGAATTTACCCATGTACATGACGTGTGCCGCGGTCCGGAGTTTCTCCTGGACTCGTTGCACTACGACGATGCCGAGCGTCCGATCGTCGCGCAATTGTACGGGAAGGATCCAGATCTGTTTTATCAAGCGGCTCACGTGGTGTGCGAATTGGGATTCGATGGCCTGGACATCAACATGGGTTGTCCCTCCCGCAATGTCGCGTCGTCGGGCTCGGGAGCCGGGTTGATCAGGACACCTGATCTGGCCCATGCGATCATGCGTGCGGCGCGGCAGGGCATCGCCGATTGGACCGCCGGCCAAACATTGAGCGCCGCCGGAGTGAAGGCTGCCAGAGTAGAGTTGATTGCTCGACTGAATGCCCGCCGAAACCACGCAGTTGCCCAGGTCCGATCGGCGATCCCGCTCTCGGTCAAGACGCGTCTCGGCTATGACGAGGTGATCGTCGAGCGCTGGATCGAGCATCTCTTGATCGAATCCCCGGCGGTCATTTCGCTCCACGGGAGAACGTTGCAACAAATGTATCGAGGCGAGGCCGATTGGGCCGCGATCGGTCGTGCCGCGCAGGTCGTTCGCGGAAGCGGAACGCTATTGTTCGGCAACGGGGATGTGCAGACCCTGACGGAGGTCATCCGTCGTGTCAGGGAGACCGGTGTGGACGGCGTGCTGGTGGGCCGGGCGGCGTTGGGAGCGCCATGGTTTTTCCGGGACAAGGATGAGGCCCGGCGGCATGCGAAGACGGCAGAGCCATGGCAGCCAAAACCCTGGATCCCCTCGTTGGCCGCACGATTTGAGATGCTTCTCGCCCATGCCCGGCAATTCGACGCCCAATGGGGTCCGCCACAATTCAGGCGCATGCGGAAACACCTGGGATGGTACTGCAAGGGATTTCCGCATGCGGCTGCGCTCCGGGCGCGCATGTTCCTTGTCTCTTCCGTCGCAGAGATCGAGGCCGTGCTTGCCGACTACGACAGCGGCAGGATGACTGATGCCCACCGAGAGGATGACCCTTCTCTCAGCGATCATGAGAGCGCCCGGCTGGCCTCCCGATGCGGCTAGTTCTGGCCTCCACGTCGCCGCGTCGCCGCGAATTGCTCGCCCTGCTTAAGATCCCCTTCGAAGTCCAAGCTCCTCAGTGCGAGGAAGTCATGAGGCCGCAGCTCCCGGCCGGCGATCTCGTCGCCGATTTCGCCAAAGCCAAGGCCGCTTCCGTGGCGGGACAGTCGCCCGAGGCCCTGGTCTTGGCGAGCGATACCCTGATCGAGCACGAGGTCGCGGTTCTTGGGAAGCCGCGGGACCTGGCCGAAGCCCGCTCAATGCTGCGGCAGCTTGCCGGCCGGGTGCATCTCGTGAAGACGGCCGTGACCGCGATCTGTCGGGTCCGTCAGTTCGAACGAACGGAAGTGTCGAGCGCCCGCGTCTGGATCAAGCCATTCGATCAGGATGCGCATGAACGGTACCTTGCGACCGAGGATAGTCTCGGCAAGGCCGGCGCCTATGCGATCCAGGGCCCCGGCGTGGAATTGATCGCACGACTGGAGGGTGATTTTACGACGGTCGTTGGGTTTCCGCTTCGCGTCGTCGCGCAGTTGCTGACTTTGGGGGGAATGACCGTTCCAGTCGATGTCGAGTCGGTCTATGTGGAGAGGCCATACGGCAACTGGTCACGGTTTGCCGACTGATTGAAAAGGGCAGGGCCTTCTCGTAGAATGCCGCCTTTATTGGCTTTTTAGGGGGGAGGGGTCTCATGGTTGCTCGAGGAAACCTCATCATCGGCCTCCTGGCCGGTCTCTTTCTTGTCCTCATTCATCCGGCATTTGCCATCGACATCAAGCTTACGACTGAGGAAGCCCAGAAAGCTTTGGAAGCCGGCCGGGCACCGATGGAAAAAGCCAACAGTCCGGAAGAAGTGAAAAAGGTGCTCCAGCACGCATCGATGGCCACCCGTGTGGGCGCCGATCCGGAAAAAGACGCCTGCGGGGCCAGCGCGATCCTCCGGACCAAACGCTATCGGCTCGAGGCCTTTGGCCGTCAGGAGGCTTCGGAATCCAAGAAGCGGAAGACCGACATCCGCATGCCCGATGAATTCATCAAGAAAGTCGTCGATATGCCGAACATGGAGATGGAAGTGCAGCTCTGCGGCGACGACGAATATTTCGCCGAGGGAGCGCTCATCGAGCTCCAGCAAGGCAGCAAGAAGGTCAAGGCGATCGATATCGGCAAGGCGGAGAGGGGACGCAAGAATGAAGGCAACGGACCCGCCTACCGCTCCCGTTTTACCGCCGTATTCGCCTATGAAAGTTTTGATCCGAACGCCGCGTCGGTGTTTGTCATCAACCTGCAGGATGGCAAGGAGGTCCGCATCCCCGCGGATTTCTCGAAGGTCAAATAAGCCGGTTCATCAGAGACCTGGATTGCGACGAAGCCACACTGTCGAGTCCTCTGCAAAGAGGTCGTGTCCCGAAATCGCATTAGCGATGCTTCAGCCTCTCCGTTCCTAGATAGAGCAGATTTCCGTCCCCAGCCCCACCAGAAATATCTCAAGATCGAAGCAAACGCACGGTGCGAATAGTGCGTTATCGCACGAAACCGAGTCATGCCGTTCGCTCTTCCCCGCGATTTCCGTTTATTACGGTGGTTTAATGAGTGGGTGCTATTGGCACTGTTCTTGATAGGCCGAGGATTACAAGAGGCAGCAATGACCAATATTCGATTACATTGTCAAAAATGCCAAGGAACTGTTCGAGTCGAGGTCGCCATTGACCACCTCAGCAGCATCCTGATTCAGCAATATGTTTGCATGAACTGTGGACGGCGGTGGCATCCTGACCAGGAGCCGCGACCGTTGACCGCAGCGTGAGGTTCCGTCTCCTCTTTTGCCCTCCTTCAGTCAAACGTCGCCTGAGAAAGAATTTAAGAAGGAAGAGGATTGCGATGAATCCTTTTAGTTCGGACGGGGCTTTGACGACCTGCGTCGAACCGACAATATCAGTTGCGCGTGCGTAATGGCATCGAGCAACGCCTGGTGTTCGACGGCATTCCGTTTCAATCGCGGAGCCCGGTTGACGAATTGTTCTGCAGCGTCGATCAGCTTGGTCAATGTGTCGACCATGTCGGTATGATCGTCCGAGCGAGCTTCAGCCTTTCGTCGTCGGCTGACATAGGCCTCCGGCGCTACAGGATTATCCTTCTCGAGCTCAGGTCGTCTCGATCTCGCCATGCGCTTTACGCGGAAAAGGTTTACCCGTGGGGCAAGAGACCGGCCAGCATGCCTGGCCGGTCATCGAGTCATTGCCTCTGACCGCCTCTTTACTTCGCGCCGAGGATCGCGTCTTTGGCCACTTTGGAGACGCGGAACTTGACCACGCGCTTCGCCGGGATCTTGATCGCTTCACCGGTCTGCGGATTGCGGCCCATACGAGCCTTGCGATTGCGCAGGGTGAGAATGCCGAACCCCGGAAGCTTGAAGGTGTTCTTCTTGGCCTCCTTGTAGGCGAGTGCGGCGAGATCATCGAGGATCTGCACGGTCGCTTTCTTCGACACAGCGGCTTTCTCGGCGAGATGAGTGGCGATTTGGTTCTTGGTCAGTGCTTTACCCATTGGGCATCCTCCCGTGTGTGAATAAGAAGCGACCCTTGTACGCATGTGAACCCGACAAGTCAAGGTCCTTGCGTGCATCCGGTGATCATGATGGCACTGCTGATCGGTCTCATTCCCGTCACCACGATGTGGATGTGGAATCAGTTTCGGGCACCGATCGCGCTGGCGATCGCGGGCTTTTCCCTCCAGTTCGCATTCTCTCGGCGTGGCCGGGGTCGTCTTCGCCATGCCCTATCGCCTCGAACACATTCCCCTGGCTGCCCATGTAACGGACGCGGCCATCAATCCCCTCGGCAAGATGAGAAAGCCCCCCTGTCTGCCCGTTCCTCCACCAATCACCCGTAGCAGCGTCTGTCATGATCCCTCGTCTGGCCGCACCTTCCTCTTGCAGGGAAACGCACCGACCGGCTATAAGTCTCGTGTTTTACCGTGTCCCTCGCGAACCCGCCGTCACTCAGCGGGGACTGTCGTTCACTATGGGAGAGGTGGGCCATGCCAAAATGGGTCATTCCACGAATCATCTCAGCGGTTCTCCTCTGTTTCGTCGTCGCCGCACCAATCATTGGATGTGGCAAAAAGGTCGCGTCCTCAACAGGTGACGCCTCTTCGGAGCGCAAGAGCAAGAGCGCAGCGGCTCCTGTGGAAACTATCACGCCCGATCCTTTCCCGGCATTACCGGAAGAAAAGAGCGCAAGGTCTTCCATCGAAGCAGGTCGTGAACCGGTGGAAGCCCCACCTTCGGGGTCGAGCGCAGCTGGCGGTAGCGAACCCGCCGGGTTGTCGGCTCGGGGCGTCGAGCCTGGCACGTCACCTTCCGGAGAAGCCTCAAGCCTCGGAGACATCTTTTTTGATTTCGATCAGCACACGATCAGAAGAGATGCCCAGACGATCCTGAGCGCCAACGCCACCTGGATCACGAGCGCAATGGGGAAGGCAATTGTCATCGAAGGCCATTGTGATGAGCGCGGCTCCCAAGCCTACAATCTGGTGCTAGGCGACAAGCGGGCGCGTTCGGCCAAGCGGTATCTAGAAGATCTCGGCGTGCCCGCATCGCGACTGAAAACGACCAGCTATGGGGAATTGCGTCCGTTCTGCAAAGAACACGATGAGGGTTGTTATCAGCAGAACCGGCGCGCCCATTTTGTCATCCAATAGTACGGGTTGGTTTCACAAGGAACAGGAGGAACGAAGCATGCGTCGAACGGGGAGAGTCGTAGCCGTCTGTGTGACTCTGTTGGCAGGTTGTGCGACTACCGGTCAGAAGGTCGATGTCGTTATTCCCACCGCATCCACCGGTGGTGCTGCGAGCGCCAGTTCCGGCGGCGGGCCGCGGGTGGTCGTGAAACCGTTCGACGACGCCAGGATGGACCGCACGCATCTCGGCAGTCGGTCTCATTTCTGGGGCGACACCAGTTATTTCGATCTGCCGAAAGGCACGGTCGGAGACGCGGTCGCCAAAGCGCTCGTCCAGCAGTTGAATAAGCGCGGCTGGCAGGCCAGCCTGGAGGGCAGTAACGGAACGGCAGCGGATGCCACGATCACCGGAACGATCCAGGACCTTTCCGTGACCGCTGTGAGTAGATTTGGGCGTACCGAACTTGCCGCGAAGAACACCATGATGGTGCGCGTGCTGAATCATGGCGACGAGAGTACGGTCCAAGAACGCGTCCTTGGCAGCGGAAGCGACGAAGTGTTTTGGTTTGATCCCGAAGATGCTCAGCAGCTGGTCAATGAAGTGCTGGAAAAGAACATCGAGAAGTTCATTGCCGACACCAAAGTCGAAGGGAAGACGGTGAAGTTAAAGTAGCACGGAGCCGTGAGCCGGATCGCCGCTTGAGCTCTGATCGTGCCGCGCGATTCAATGTCCGAGCAGGCCGAGCACGTCCTTGACAACCCGTTCCGTTGCGCCCTGGTGTTCTGCCACCACCGCGCGAGCCTGTTCCCCCATGGTCCTCGCCTCCTGCGGGTCAGATAGCAGCCGCTGACACGCACCATAGAGTTCGTCTTCGTTTGCGACTTGAATGGCGCCGCCGGCCTTGATGAGCCAGGCGGCGACATCCGGGAAATCGTGCATATCAGGGCCGAACAGCACTGGCTTGCCCCAGGCCGCCGGCTCGATCGGGTTTTGCCCGCCTTGCGGCACAAAGCTTCCCCCGATCACCGCCACGTCGGCCAGCGCATAGAGGCGGCTCAGATAGCCCATGCGATCCACCACGAGGACCGGCGTCGATTGGTGGAGGTGTGAAGCCAGGGCGGCGTCGGTATCGTTCTGGCGAAAAAGCTGGAGCACTTCCATTCCACGGTCGGGGCGCCGAGGCACCACAATCAACCGCAGGGTGGGAAAACGGCTTCTTAGACGGAGAAAGCAGGAACGGACGAGCTCTTCCTCGCCCCGATGGGTGCTGCCCGCGATCAGGGTCGGCGCACCTGGTGAGACGAAGAGCTCCTCACGAAGCGCTGCAAGCGTCTCTTGCCCGGGGACTGCTGCTGCCACGTCGAATTTGAGATTGCCGGTGTGTCGCAACCGTTCGGGCAAGACCCCAATGGCCTGAAACCGTTGCGCTTCGCCGGCGGATTGCGGATAGATCCACCTGAAGGTATTGAATGATGGCTCGAACAGGAGGTGCAGACGGCCATAGAGGCGGAACGAGTCCGGAGACAGACGTCCATTCACCAGGACGCTGGGAATCCGCCGCCGGCCGACCTCGGCGAGGAATCCGGGCCAGACATCGGTTTCAATGAGCACGATCAGCGCCGGATCCACCGCATCGAGGCACCGGTTGACGGCAAACGCCACATCGTAGGGGAAGTAAAAAATGCCGTCACATGATCCGGAAAATCGCTCGTGCGCGATCGCGAAGGCCGACGCTGTGGAGACCGACAGGTAGAGCGGACGTGCGCCCATCTCCCGTCGTACGCGCTGAATGAGACTGGCTGCCGACAGCAACTCTCCGATTGAGAGCGCATGGATCCAGACCGGCTTGTGAGGAGACCGTCCCCTGCCGGGATACGATTGCCATCCTAATCTCTGAAATAGGGTGGCGCGCCGTTTTGCACTGAACAGCCAAAGCGGAAAGACGATGACGAACAGGACCACGGCAAGCGTGAATGCTGCACGATAGAGCTTGAGCACCATCCACTGATTCCAGCGACGCGGCAAGACGCCTCCCGTCACGTCGAAGCGGCAAGGGGGGCGGCCCCGATTTTCTCCAGCACCGCCTGGACCACTTGATCCACCGTCAAGCGTTTCATGCAGGCCTGTTCTTCATAGAGGGTGGTCAGGCATTGTTTTTTAAAGCAGGGACTACACGATAGATCGGCGCGGATGACGACGTGGTTGGGCCCGTAAGGCCCGGTTCGCCAGGGGGCGGTGGGCCCGAAGAGGGCAACTACCGGCGTGCCGACCGCGGCTGCGAGGTGCATCGGACCGCTGTCCGTCGTCACGACGATTTGCGCGCGGTGATAGACGGCGGCAAGTTGATTCAAACTGGTCTTTCCGTCCAAGCGCCGAAGCGGTCGTGTCATCAAGCGGCTGATTTCATCGAGCGCCGGCCGATCCGGTGGCCCTCCGGTGAAGACGACGCGAATGTCTTCGGCTTCGAGGCGCTCGGCGAGCTGCGCAAACGCGCGCGGCTCCCAGAGCTTCGTCGGCCAGCGGGCCATCGGATTGACGGCCACCAGTCGATCCTTCTCCCGGACGCCACAGGCATGCAAAAGGGCCGTGGCCTCGACCTCGTGCTGCGCCGAGATGGGGAGCGTATACCGCAGGCCGGAGGCAGGAACCCCGAGGCCTTTCAAGAGCAGCAGGCTTCGGTCGATGGCGTGCTGATTCATGTCAACCGCAGGAACCCGTTCGTTCAGCGCAAGATAGCTGTATTCCGCGTGCTCCATCCCACGGCCGAACCCTGCCTTACGGTCACCTCGTGCCAGGAACACCCACAGGGCACTCTTGAGCAGCCCTTGAAAATCGATCACAAGATCGTAGCGTGTGTCCCGCAATTCACGGACGAAGTGCGCCGCTCCGGAGAGCGCGCGGACCATCCGGCCGCGGCGGAGATCGTCCAGCCAGGCTTTTCGCCTGGCGACGAGCACCCGGTTCACGGCCGGATGGCCGATCACCAGGGACGCTGCCGCTTCTTCGACGAGCCAGGTGATGTGCGCCTCGGGAAAGTGGACGCGCAACGACCATAACGATGGAAGCGTATGGATGACGTCTCCAATCGCACTGGTTTTAACGATCAGAATGTTCACCGTTGATGACACTCCCTGAGGCACAAGGCCGTGGTGGTCAGGGCGGCAGGCGTCGTGCGGCGCTTACATCTTCTCGTAGAGCGAGCGGATTTTGTCGCGGGTGATGAGCTGCTTCCACTGCTCTCCCAGCGCGTTCTTCCATAAGGGTTCAAGCCCGAGCGCCGTGTCGATCATCTTGTTCATGCCGGGTTCGTCGATCCCTTTGGTCACCGCGGTCGGGAGGTCGATGCGATTCTTGCGAATCATCTGCTGGAACTCATGCACGTCCTGTCCGTAATACTCGTCCAGTTGATTGAACACGATGCAATTACCCACGCCGTGCCGTACGCCGAGGACGTACGACAGTCCGTACGACAGCGCATGACAGACGCCGACTTGCGAATAGGCGATGCTCAACCCTCCGAAATACGAGGCGACCATCAGCCGTTCATCGGCGACGACACTGTCCAGGTTGTTGAGAAAGACGTCCCGGCAGATGTCGCGTGCGCTTTCGGCGAACGCGCGGCTGAATTCGTTGATGAACGTGCCCTGCAAGGATTCACACGAATGGATATAACAGTCCATGGCCGTGAAGAACCGCTGGTTCGGCGGCACGCTGGAAATGAGATCGGGATCCATGACGATCTGATCGAAGGGCGTGAAATCAGAATTGATGCCCAGCTTCTTGATCGGTCCCGTGAGGACGGCTGTCCGGGAGACTTCCGCTCCGCTGCCGGCCAGCGTCGGGATGCCGACATGATAGATGGCCGGATATTTCACAAGGTCCCAGCCCTGGTAATCTGCGGCCGAGCCGGGATTCGTCAACATGATCGAGACCGATTTGGCCAGATCCATGGCGCTCCCCCCGCCGATGCCGACGATCGCATCGGGCTGGCGGTTTGCGAACGCCTTAACCCGTTCCGTGAGCTCGTCGACGTACTGCGTCTTGGGCTCGGTGCCGACGTCGACGAGAATGACGAGATCATTGGCGCGCAGCGGAAGTTTCTGAAGAAACGGGCGCTTTTCGTGAACGGCGTCGATGAGGAACACCACCGGTGAACCGGCATCGGTCCGCTGTTTGGTGAGAATGTCACCCAACTGGTTGATGCTGCCCCGTCCATAGATGAGTTGCGGGACCAGTCGCAAATTTCGATACATGGTCTTGCCTTCATCACCTGCCGGGCTCCGGACCGCACAACGGTCAGGGGCGCACGACAGGTCAATTATTCAATATGTTGTTACTGAAACGGGAATCGCTCGGTCACCACTTGTTCGAACTCGACCGCCTGCTCGACGGTGTCTATTTCGATCAGCGCCTCTTTGGTCACGCCGACTTTGATCCGATGGCCCCGTTCCATCGCCCGCAGCATTTCCAACTTTTCGACCTGTTCGAGCTTGCCGGGCGTGAGCGTGCAGAAGCGTTCGAGGAAGGAGCCCGTGTAGGCGTATAACCCGAGATGAATGAGCACCGGAATCTCGGTCGCCAGTTCGGGGTCGAACGCCCCGTGCGTGTCGCGCAAGTAGGGAATCGGCGCCCGTGAAAAATAGATCGCAAATCCTCTGTCGTCACAGACGAGCTTGACGTGATTCGGATTGCGGTAGTCCTTATCGTACCGCACCGGCGTGCCCAGCGTCGCCATCTCGGTATCCTGTTGAATGAGTTCGACCAACTGTCGGATCTGCCCTCCGGTCACGAGCGGTTCATCCGCCTGGACATTGACGACGTACTGGGCCTTGAGTCGTCGATTGGCTTCCGCAATGCGGTCGGTGCCGCAGGTGTGGGCCGGATCGGTCATGATCACGTCATAACCGTCTCGACGGAGCACGTCGGCGAGGGATTCGTGATCAACCGCGAAGAAGAGAGGAAACTCCGGCGCCTCCTTCTTGATCCGGTCAGCCGTCCAAACAATGACGGGTTTGTCCTTGATTTTATGGAGCAGCTTTTTCGGAAAGCGGGTCGAACCGATGCGGGCCGGGACGATGATGGCGACGTTCATGGAGTCTGCTCGAAATTGAGTTTACACACACGGAGAAGGGATCAGGCCAGGGCGGATTTCATTCGGGCGAGTTTATCACTTACCTGTTGCGGCGTCCACCGCAGCTTGATCAACATAGAGATGGTTCTGCCCATCACGGCATCGGACTGCGGCAGTGCAACCTTCGTCAGATCGGTGCCGTACCCGAAGCGGTCGATGGCCAAGCGGGCCGGCGATGCCAGGGCTTTAATATGGTCCCATTTTCGGTGATAGTGCCAGTTGTTGTCGTACCAGTAAAAGCACCCGTCGACTCCGGCTTCACCCAATGCCTTCGCGGCGAGACGCGCTTCCTGCTCCGTCGGCAGCATGAAACTCAGGAAGGTCGCTGAATCTCCGGCAGGATCAGGCAAGGATCGAAATTCGAGGCGGCGAATCCCCGCCAGTCCCTCCTTGAGAGCCGCCTTATGACGGCGTTGCACCTCCAGGATATGGTCCAATCGGGCAAGCTGAGCCACGCCGACTGCCGCGTGGAGTTCGCTGAGTCGAAAGTTGAGGCCGATGTGCGGATGGCCGTCCGCCCCCCGGTCGGTGCCGACGTGATCATGGCCATGGTCGGTAAAGGCTTGTGCCAGGCGATAGATGTCGTCGTCGTCGGTCAGGAGCGCTCCCCCTTCGCCACACGTAATCGTTTTCACATAGTCAAAGGACAAGCAGCCGACCCGCCCGAATGTCCCTAGCGCTCGCCCCTGAAAGGTCGCTCCGGCAGCCTGGGCTGCGTCCTCGATGAGTGTCAGGCGATGCCTGCGACAGACCTCGACCAGCGCATCGATCCGGGCCATCGCCCCGCACATGTGGACGACGAGGACGGCTTTCGTTTTCGGCGTCACAGCACGCTCGACCGACTGTGGATCGAGGCAAAGCGTGTGGTCGATCTCGGCGAACACGGGAATAGCGCCGGCGAGCAGCACGGTTTCCAGATCGGCGACGAAGGTGAACGGCGGGAGAATGATTTCATCACCCGCTCCCACCCCGCAGGCTGCCAATGCCGTGCTGAGCGCGGCGGTGCCGCTCGAGCAGACATGCGCATAGCGGCTGCCGAGCCGCGCCGCCAATCGCTGCTCGAGTTCGCGACATTTCCATTGCCCGTTTCTGGCCCCGTCGAATCCGTAGCGCATGAGGACGCCCGAATCGAGCACCTGTTGGATTTCCCGGCGCTCTTCATCTCCGATGAATTCAAATCCCGGCATGGTGTCCTTTCCCAGGTCCCGTCAAGCTGTTACAGCGCGCCGGCCGCTTGCGCGTTTTTCACGAATGTCTCGATGCAGTCGCGGACCCCGTGCTCGATCAACGATCCGCTTTTCATCCAATCCTTGGCCTGTTGTTGCTCCGACCGGCAGGAGGTCGTGAAGGCCGGTGCATTGTCGCGTGCCACTCGAAAGGTGGTCTCGATCATGAACCGTTGGTCGGTTCGGCCGACATAGTCGAGATAAAACCGTTCGATCGAGCCCGTGACAGTTCTCGGTGCATCCGGGCGAGGTTCATAACCCGCCCGGATCAACTCTTTTGTGAGCGCTCCGGCGAAAAACTCACCGATGTCCTGTGAGAGATACAAGACCTCAGGATCCTGGTCGCCTGATTTCACTTCTTTTTGTTGCATCAGTCCGGTCGGATGTCCCGCATAGGAGAAGTGGTCGACATGGACGGGACCGCTGCCCTTGATCGAGCCAGTAGGGTGATAATCCAAATACAACACGCGCGGACAAGCCGTCAGGACCGTCACCGCCAACAAGGCGGTGGAGAACCGTCGGATCATCAGACCATGGGGTCTCTTCATGCGCGTCGGATGCGGGAAGCCTACGGAGAGCCGGGGCGGCTGTCAATAGTGAAGAAGGGGATCCTCCCCGAACGTGCAGCGCCGGGGGTTATTGAGGAAGCGGTTTGGCTTCCACCGCGTGCGGGCGACGCCGAAGGAAACGCAGGCGCATGCGGTCCAGATAGAGATACACGACGGGCGTCGTGTACAAGGTCAACAACTGGCTCACCAGCAGGCCGCCCACGATCGCGATGCCGAGGGGCCTTCGCAGTTCCGAACCGACGCCGGTGCCCAGCGCCAATGGCAGGGCCCCGAACAGGGCCGCCATGGTCGTCATCATGATCGGTCTGAAGCGCAGCAAACAGGCTTCGTAGATCGCCTGCTCGGGCCGCTTGGCCTCGTGCCGCTCCGCATCCAGCGCGAAGTCAATCATCATGATGGCATTTTTCTTCACGATCCCGATCAACAGAATGATGCCGATGAGCGCGATCATGCTTAACTCGCTTTTGAAGAGCAACAGCGCCAACAGCGCACCGACCCCTGCCGAGGGGAGGGTGGAGAGAATGGTCACCGGATGGATATAGCTCTCGTAGAGAATTCCCAGCACAATATAGACGGTGACGAGCGCAGCGAGGATGAGGAGCGGTTGGTTCTCCAGTGAAGCCTGAAACGCCTTCGCCGCACCCTGGAAGCTGCCCTGTACACCCGCGGGCAAACCGATCTCCCGCATCGATTGCTCGATGGCCTGCACGGCGCCGCCGAGCGAAGCGCCTGGCGCGATATTGAACGACAGCGTGACGCCGGGAAATTGCCCTTGATGGTTGACCAACAAGAGCGTGTTTGTCGGCTCAAAGCGGGCCACTGCGCTCAAGGGCACCTGCATCCCGGAGCGCGACCGCACATAGATTTCCTGGAGCGTGGAGGGGTTCTGCCAGTATTGCGGTGCCACTTCCATCACCACATGGTACTGGTTGAGCGGGGTATACAAGATAGACACCTGGCGCTGGCCGAATGCGTCATACAAGGTGTCGTCGATGAGCTGAGGACTCACGCCCAATCGCGACGCCGTGAGGCGGTCGAAGACCACCAAGGACTGCTGTCCCTTGTCCTGCTGGTCACTGTTGACGTCGGCGATCTCCTTCAGCGTGCGCAGTTGTCGTTCCACTTTTGGAGCCCACGTATTCAACTCGGCCAGGTCCACGCTTTGGAGCGTGTACTGATATTGCGCGCTGCTCGCCCGGCCCCCGATGCGGAGGTCCTGAATGGCTTGCAACACCGTCGGTGCACCCGGGACTTGAGCGAGCTTGGGACGCAGGCGTGCGATGACCTGATCCACGCTCAACTGCCGCTCATGCAGTGGCTTCAATCCAATGAACATGCGGCCCGTATTGCTGTTGCCGCTGCCACCGCCGCTGAAGCCCGTCACTGTGTCGACTGCCGGATCGCTCTTCACGATGTCGACAATCTCAGTCAATTTCTGACGCATGGCCTGGAAGGAAATATCCTGCGCGGCTTGGATATTTCCGAACATGCGCCCCGTGTCTTGCTGGGGGAAGAAGCCCTTGGGGACGATCGTGTAGAGGTACACGCTGAAGGCCATCGTCGCCAGTGTCAGGGCCAACATCCCGCGCGGATGGCGTAGCACCCATCCCAGGCTGTGAGCATACCCACTGCGCATGCCTTCGAACATCTGTTCGCTCAACCGGTACCACCGTCCGTGCGTCCGGCCGTGCTCCGCTTTCAGCACTCTCGCACACATCATGGGTGTCGTTGTGAGAGAGACAATGAGCGAGACCAGGATGGCCACTGAAAGGGTCACGGCGAATTCACGGAAGAGCCGGCCCATCATGCCTCCCATGAAGAGAATGGGCAGAAAGACGGCGACGAGCGACAGGGTCATCGAGAGGACGGTGAACGTGATTTCACGAGCGCCACGCAGGGCGGCCTGCAGTGGTGCCATGCCCTGTTCACGATAGCGACTGATGTTTTCCAGGACGACGATGGCATCGTCGACCACGAAGCCCGTTGCGATGGTCAACGCCATCAAGGAAAGGTTGTCGAGACTATACCCGAGGAGGTACATCACCCCGAACGTACTGATCAGCGAGACCGGCACTGCGACACAAGGAATCAATGTGGCGCGCCAGTCCCGGAGAAAGAGAAACACGACCAGAATCACCAGCAGCACCGAAATTGCCAGCGTCCGCTCGACGTCGTGGAGAGAGGCGCGAATGACCGGCGTGCGGTCGACGACCACCGAAAGCGTCATGCTGCCGGGAATGGAGGCTTCGAGCTGCGGCAGAATGGCCCGCACGCGGTCGACGGTTTCGATGATGTTTGCTCCCGGCTGCCGGTTGATAATAATCAGGACTGCCGGTGTCCCGTTCGCGACACCCATCGTGCGGAGATCCTCGACCGAGTGCTCGACAGTTGCCACATCGGCTAATCGGACGGCTCGCCCTTCGCGGTAACTTACGATCAACGGCAGATAGTCCTCCACACTCTGCAGCTGATCGTTCGTCCGGATCTCCCAGGTGCGGCTGCCGTCACTGAGTTGACCCTTGGGACGATTGACATTTGTCCGGCTTAGCATCTGCCGTACGTCACCTAATCCGATTCCGTACTTGTTCAACGCTGTGGGATTGAGATCGATACGAACGGCGGGAAGCGAGCCTCCCCCGACATACACCTGTCCGACACCGTCGATTTGAGACAGTTTCTGTTGCAAGATGCTCGAGGCCACGTCGTACATGCGGCCGCGGCTCACGATATCGGAGGTGAGCGAGAGGATCAGAATTGGCGCGTCTGCCGGGTTGATTTTGCGATAGCTCGGTTTGCTGGGCAAATTTGCCGGAAGATCACCGCTTGCCGCCATGATCGCCGCCTGAACGTCCCGCGCGGCACCGTCGATGTCGCGGCTGAGTTCGAATTGCAACGTAATGCTGGATTGGCCGAGAGAGCTTGAAGAGGTCATCTCCGTGACGCCGGCGATCCGGGCGAATTGATGCTCGAGCGGGGCCGCTACCGAGGTCGCCATGGTTTCCGGACTGCCGCCGGGCAGTCCGGCGGAGACGCTGATCGTCGGAAACTCGACTTGCGGCAGAGCAGCAACGGGAAGAAACTTGAACGCGACGACGCCGACCAGCGTCACGCCGATGGTCATCAATGTCGTGGCGACCGGACGTTGAATGAACGTCGCAGAAATGTTCATACGCGACCAGGCGTCAGCGCCTGGGTTTGAGATGGAGACGGTCCGGTCTTGACGCTGCGCGCCAAGCGATCAAAGGCAAGGTAGACGACCGGTGTGGTGTAGAGTGTCAGCGCCTGGCTCAGAATGAGCCCGCCAATGATGGCGATTCCAAGCGGGTGACGGAGTTCCGATCCGACTCCCGAACCGATCGCCAGCGGCAATGCCCCGAGCAATGCCGCCATCGTCGTCATCATGATCGGACGAAAGCGCAAGAGACAGGCTTCATAGATGGCCTCAAGCGGTGGCTTGCCTTCCGTTCGCTCTGCATCGAGCGCAAAGTCGATCATCATGATCGCATTCTTTTTGACGATGCCGATCAACAGAATAATACCGATGAGCGCGATGACACTGAACTCCGTGTCGAACAGCATCAACGCGAGTAACGCACCGACACCGGCAGAAGGGAGCGTGGAGAGAATCGTTAACGGGTGGATGTAGCTTTCGTACAGAATGCCTAACACGATGTACACCGTGACAAGTGCGGCAAGAATGAGCCACGTTTCGTTTCCCAACGAGGCTTGAAAGGCCTGGGCCGTGCCTTGAAAGCTGCCTCGAATGCTGGCTGGCAGGCCGATGGTCTGGGCCGCACGCTCGATGGCTGTCACGGCATGGCCAAGCGAAGTCCCGGGTGCCAGATTAAATGAGAGCGTGACGGCGGGAAATTGCCCCTGGCGGCTGATGGCCAATGGGGTCCGTGTTTCGGAGAACTGGGTAAACACGCTCAGCGGCACCTGACCGCCGGTCAACGAGCGGATGTCCAGAAATTGCAGCGCCTGGGGGCCGTTCTGAAATTCGGGCATGACTTCGAGCACGACCCGGTACTGATTCAATTGGGTGAACATCGTGGACACCTGGCGTTGTCCGAACGCATCGTAGAGTGTGTCGACGATCACTTGCGGGGTGATACCGAGACGTGAGGCCGTGCTCCGGTCGATGACCAGCAACGAGGCCAGCCCCTGGTCCTGTTGATCGCTGCTCACGTCGTGCAGCTCGGGGAGTTTCTGTAGCGCGTCAAGAAAGAGCGGTGCCCATCGACTCAACTCCTCCGGGTCCGCATCTTCCAATGCATATTGAAATTGGGTGCGGCTCACCCGATCCTCGACCGTAAGGTCCTGCATCGGTTGCAGGAACAACGTGATCCCCTCGACGCTGGCGACATCGCGTTGAAGCCGGAAGATCACGTCCTGCACGGTGTCCCTGTTGTCCAAGGGCTTCAGATTGATGTACATGCGTCCGCTGTTGAGCGTGGTGTTGGTGCCGTCCACACCAATGAAGGAAGACAGACTGGAGACGGCAGGATCGGCGAGGACCGCTTTGGCAAGGGCCTGTTGGCGCTCAGCCATTGCGGGAAACGAGATCGATTGAGAGGCTTCGGAAATGCCCAGAATCATCCCTGTGTCTTGCAAGGGGAAGAAGCCCTTCGGGATCACCACATACAGAAAGACGGTGAACACCAGCGTGACGATCGCCACCATGAGTGTGGCCGTTTGATGCTTCAGCACCCAGCGCAGCGTTCTGCCGTAGGCGGCTATCGTTCGATCGAACATCGTCTGAGACCACCGGTAGAAGGCGTTCTGCTCCGTCTCCCGGCGATATCGGAGCAGGCGGGCGCACATCATGGGCGTCAACGTCAGTGAGACGATCGCCGAGATCACGATGGTCATGCTTAGCGTCACCGCGAACTCCCGGAACAACCGTCCAACGACGTCGCCCATGAACAATAGCGGGATCAACACCGCAATGAGCGAGATGGACAGCGAAAGGATCGTGAACGCGATCTGTTGGGACCCCTTGAGCGCCGCCTGAAGCGGCGACTCGCCACGTTCGATATAGCGCGAAATGTTCTCGATCATCACAATCGCATCGTCGACGACGAACCCAGTCGAAATGGTCAACGCCATCAAGGTCAAATTGTTGAGGCTGAACCCCATCAGATACATCGTGCCGAACGTCCCCACGAGAGATAACGGCACCGCCGCTGCTGGAATGACGGTCGCCGATAGGGTCCGGAGAAACAAAAAAATCACCATGATGACGAGCGCAACGGCCAGGATCAGCTCGAATTGGACATCGCGCACCGAGGCACGGATAGACGTCGTCCGGTCGGTCAACACCGTGACCTGTACGGACGACGGCAATGCACTCTGCAGCTGAGGCAGAAGCTTCTTGATGCGGTCGGCCACTTCGATGACGTTGGCACCCGGCTGGCGCTGAATGTTCACGAGCACGGCCTGCGTCTCATTCATCCAGGCCGCTTGTCTCACGTTCTCCACGTCGTCTGCGACCTCCGCCACGTCGGAGATATGCACAGGGCCGCCGTTCCGATAGGCGATGATCAGCGGCTCGTATTCGCGGCTTGAGAGCAATTGATCAGTGGCATTGATAATGGAAGCCCGCCTGGGACCGTCGAAGGCGCCTTTCGCCTGGTTGACGTTGGCCGCAGCCACGGTCGTCCGCAGATCCTCAAGCGTGAGTCCATAGGCCGAGAGGGCACGTGGATTGGCGCGAATTCGCACGGCCGGACGCTGGCCTCCGCTGATACTGACCAGGCCGACGCCAGAAAGTTGCGAGATTTTCTGCGCAAACCTGGTCTCAGCGAAATCCTCGACTTGTGGCAACGGCAACGTCGCCGACGTCAGCGCCAAGGTCAGGATTGGTGCATCGGCTGGATTCACCTTGTTGTAGAAGGGGGGGGCAGGAAGATCACGCGGAAGAAACGTCGATGCCGAATTGATGCCAGCCTGGACTTGCTGTTCCGCCACGTCGAGGCTCAAGTCCAGGCTGAATTGCAATGTCACGACTGAACTGCCGCTGGAGCTCGTGGACGTCATCTGATTCAATCCTGGCATCTGCCCGAATTGCCGCTCGAGCGGAGCCGTGACGGATGACGCCATCACGTCGGGGCTCGCGCCCGGATAGAACGTCAGGACTTGAATCGTGGGGTAATCGATCTGAGGGAGTGCGGAGACGGGCAACTGGCGGTAGGCGATGGCCCCGGCCAAGAGAATGGCGACCATCGTCAACGCGGTCGCCACCGGCCGCATGATGAACAGGCGTGACGGGTTCACGGGCGCTTCTCCGGAGGCGGCGAGTCGGCGGGAGGTGCCGTTCCGGCCTGGGCGGGCTTCTCATTCCGGCTTCGCACTTCGACCTTGCTGCCTTCGCGCAATTTCTCGGTTCCGTCCACGACGACGAGTTCTTCCGGCGCAAGGCCGGAACTGATGGAGGCGTCGTCCCCGTGCGTCACCCCGACGGTCACAGGCCGGACGGCGACCGTCTTATCCTCTTTCACCACATAGACGAAGGTGCCCTTGGCTCCGCGCTGGACCGCCGCCGAAGGCACAAGGGTCATGCCGCGTTTGACTTCAAGCAGGAGCCGGGCATTGACGAACTGATTGGGAAAGAGGGCGCCGTCATCGTTCGGAAACACGGCTTTGAGCCGCACGGTCCCCGTATTCGGATCGATCTGATTGTCCACCGTCAGCAGCGTGCCGGTCGCGAGTTTGTTCTTCTGTTCCCGGTCGAAGGCGTCGACGGTCAACTGTTGCCCGGCTTTCAGCCGCTCGAGCACCGCCGGCAGATTGTCCTCGGGAATCGTGAAGACGACGGTAATCGGGGTGAGTTGGGTGATCACGAGCAGGCCGCTGGTGTCGTTCGCGCGCACCATATTGCCGGGATCCACCAACCGCAGACCGATGCGACCACTGATCGGGGCGGTAATACGGCTGTACACCAACTGCAGTTTCACATTGTCGATCTGGCCTTGGTCGGCTTTGACGATGCCTTCCGATTGCCGGACCATGGCCTGCTGCGTGTCCAATTGCTGCTTCGGAACGTAGCCTTGTTCGTACAGTCCTTTATAGCGTTCATAGTCGAGCTTGGCGTTTTTCAATTGCGCGACATCGCGCGCCATTTGCCCTTCCGCTTGAATCAACTGCACTTCGAATGGCCGTGGATCGATCTGCGCCAGGAGCTCTCCGCTCTGAACGACCTGTCCTTCCTGGAACAGGACCTTCATCAGTTGTCCGTCCACCCGACTCTTGACGTTGACGGTGTTCATCGGGATGACGGAACCCAGGCCATTGAGATACATGCCGATGTCTCCGATGCGTGCCGACGCCGCCAGCACCGGCATCGAGCGTGCGACGGCCGGTGGTTGTCCCGCCCGCGATGACTCATCGCCCGATTTGGCCAGCAGGGCATAGCCGGCCAACGCCAGCAGGCCTGCCGCCGCCAGTCCAAACAATCCTCGTTTCACCGTCGTCGCAAAATGAGTGGAATCAGACATCCTGTCTTCCCGATCCGGCTGCAGCATTACTGCGGCGCCAACTTGCGTTTTTGCGCCTCCAGATAGTCGCGCGATACCTGCCAGCGTCGCTCCAGCCCCTTATACATATGGTCCAACTCGGTCTGCTGGGCCGGCGAAAGCTTGCCGTTGAGTTCGCCGATGCCTCGAGCCAGAATCCGCTCCACTTCGGATTGATGTGCGAATCTCAGCTCCAGCAGCGACACATGGGCACGCGAGACGATGGGCTCGATCTCCGCCTGTTGCTGGGCGGTCAACGCAAGACCTTCGGTGAGCCGCTTCATGATGCGTTCGTGGCGGGCGGCCGGCCCATGGTCGTCGCGGGGCGTCGGTTCCGCGTGCAGGAACATCGAGTCCGCCACGACTCCGCTGAGCGCTCCGGCGCCAAAGAGGACGATCAGGCCGCCCCACAATTTCAATCGCGACATCATGGATTCCTCCACATCCTACTCCTCGAACAGGGGAACAGACTCAAACTCTTCGACGACCAGCGCGGGATTGTCCCCGCCCGGCGTCCGTAAGAGGCCGACGGTCAGCACGGTCGCCATCAGCACGACCGCCGCTGTGATCGTTGCGGTGCGCCACACCAATTGATCCAGCACGGCTGCGGGCGCCCACCGGCTGCGTTCCCCAGCGGACCGGCGGATCTCGCGCATCACGGACTGCGTCACATCAACCGTAGACCTATCGAACCCTGACCGATACCCCTCGATCAATGCGCGTTCAAGAGCGTTGATCCGTTCGTCATCTTGATGGGTCATGGGATCTCCCCGCGATCGTGTCGCGTAACAATGCGCGCAGCGCCTGTCGCGCCCGGTGCGCGCGAACCTTCACATTGATCTGACTCCACCCCAGCATTTGCGCCGCTTCCCGCACCGAATAGCCGTCGAGATGGACGAGGGTCAACACGGCGCGATTTTCAGGCGACAGGTGCCCCATCGCCCATTCCAGGACCTCTGCCGCCTCGCGTTTGGCGGACTCATCACGGAACTGACTGTCGGACTGGGCGGACAGCGTCTGCTCGATCCAGCGTTGATGCTCCTCGCTGAGGGCGCTGACGGGCACCTCGTGGCGAAATCGATCTCTCCAATAATCGTAACAGGTCCGCACCGCAATGCCGGCCAACCAATGCTCAAACGGCACCGAGTCCGAAAACTGTGCCAGGCTGACATAGGCTTTAACGAACACGTCATGCACGAGCTCCTGCACCCGGTCGGGCGGCACACGCCGGCCGACGATGCGGCCGACGTGGCGTTGGTGTCGTTCAATCAACTCGCCGAATCGATCGGTTTCGCCCTGTCTGATGCGACGGACAAGTTCGCTCTCCTCGCGTGAAGGCTTGCCCACGGATAACGAGTCATCGGCCATCGACAGATGAATTCCCGGAATGATCCCGCTCTCAGTGAAGTTCAGTACGGCAACGGGGCTCATGATACCACCGTGGGTCAATCGAGCGAATGCGAATTGGGCTCAGCCGGCCGGCGTCGCCGTCTCCGACTCCTGGCGGTCGCTTCCTTGTGACGATTCGGCATCGGCACGCGTCCCGCCGTCGCGATGACGGTGTCCGTAGCCTAACGCCTTGAACTTCGTCTGCTGCTCAGGAGACAGCACGGCCATCATGTCGCGTTTGGCCCGTATCCCGATGATCCGGACATTGGCCTCGAACGATTCTGCCTCCTTTACCTTCGCTTCGATCGCCGGCATGTCCGTCTTGGCATCCCACATCATCGCGCGAAGCTCTCGCTCGCTGACCAGCCGGTCGGCCGACGCGCGTATCCCGGCGCGGTCCGCATCCAGTGCCACGGTCCTGAGCTTGGCGACCTGCTCCTCGTTCAGGCCGATCTCCTGTTGATGAGACAGGAGATGCCGGAGCATATGCCCGGAGACGCTGTGTCCCCGGCCATGATGCGACATCGTGTGGCCTTTGCCGCAACGAGATCCACCGTCGGCCCACGCGGTCGGGGCCGCAAGTAGTGCAGTGCCGACGGCGATAATGCAACTGAGTACAAGACGTGTGCTCATCGGTGCCTCCTTTAACATGGTTCGAGGTGACTGCCTTCTCTTCTGCTCCCTAGTCGCGGGGAGAGGGAAAAGGTTACGAATCGATGGAAGCACGCGAATATATGGATGAAGTGAGACGATCGAGGCTCAAAACCCTGCTGAAAATTCCGAAATAGGGATGAAGCGCACGATTAATGGGCCTGGAATTCTCCGTGGAGACCCTCGGGAATCATCGGCACATAGGCCGGATCGGTCGACGATTCCCAAGCCTCGTCGTTGCCTCCGGAGAAATCCCATCCGCGCACGTACATCATCAGCAAGACCGGTTCCAGGTTGGTCGTCCCGATGACGCGTCCGACAACCGTCATGCGGGCCCATTGCCGGTATTTGGGGGGCAGTTGTTGGCGGGTGGCCGCGGTCACCCAGAAGTGGCCGGCTTCGGGCCCGTCGAGTGAAACGGGGCGATGGGGGTGATACTTGGGATCCAGTGGACGATTCTTGAGATGGAGCCAGACCTGACCGCCTTCTTCCTGCTCCTTGACGAGCACGCCTCCGAGGATCACCACTTTGTTGAGATACTGCTGCGGGGACCCGCTCAATGCGGTCAGCGTGACGCCCCGTTCAGCTTGTTCAACGTATTTTGAGGGAAGTGTGCTGCAGGCGGACAGAATCATCGTCAGCACTGCCCACGGGGGTAAGCGCCTCGCGGGCGGTTCCATGGCCATGGGATAAGACCGGCGTCGCATCATTGAATGGATCCTTTCCGGGAGCGTTCGACTGTAGCGAGATCTTTGGACACATCCACGAGGACGAGCCGTAAGGCTTCGGTGAGCCCGCGGGCCAGCGCATCCGGCGAGCGGTCACCGAGCGGCACATCTTGTTGGTAGGTTCGCCGGAAGAACGGTGGGCGGTCGTTCATGGCGTCGAGCAGCTGCAGTTCCAGGCCGAACACCGCCCGGGGCGCATCGCGAAAGTCTCCGTAGAACGCCGTCACAGTTCCTTCCAACAGATGGCTCGGCTCGACATGGTTCCTACCGAGGGCGACCACTTGAAAACCTGCCGAACGGGACAGCCAGCTATGCGTCTGCTGCGTGACCAGCGTGGCAGGTGCGACGAACCATTCGTCGTAAAAATCGCTCTCATACTGCAGATCTGCAACGCGATAGACCATCGCCCGCCCCGCGAACAGGGGAGACACGCGAAATTTCGTGATTTTGAGCACCATGCTGCCGTTCGAAAGCGCCTCTTGCTGCGGGAGACTAATATCGAGGACAAACGATCGTTTGTCCGGATAGCTCTTCTTGAGATCGAGGCAGCTGGACGCGGTTGCGACGAGGAGGCCCAGTCCCACCGCTATGATCCTCGATGTGTGCCTCATCGCTTCACCGCTCGTGAACGTGTGGGGGGCTCACCGAACAATACTTGCGACGGATAATGCTCGACGGCCTTTGTCAGATAGTTCAGCTCTTCGGTCACCGAGCGCAGATTTTCCAGCAGATCGTCGATGGTTTCGCCTTTTGATGCCAGCAACGCATCGATCCGCCGCAAACTGGTGTTCAGGCGGCTGGTGATCTCGGGCAATTGCGTCATCGCCTGACGCACATCTTTGGCCGTGTGACTGAGATCTGCAGCCGTTCTCCGGATATCCGCCATCGCGACCGACGAATCTTTGAGCGTCCTATTGAGGTCGGGACTTCCCAACATCCGTCTGGCTTCCTGGACCGCTCCGCGCAGCTCTGTCATGACCTGCTTGACTTCGACGCCGAGCTGTTCGCCTTGTAGGTCGTTGACCAGACGTGTCACCGACACGATCATGGTATCCACATTTTTGGCAATCTTGTCGATGTCCACTTGTTCCAGTTTTCGCGCGAGCGAGCGTAAGTCGTCCCCCAACTCTGAGATGGTGCTCGGTGCCGATGGGATATAGTGCGTTTTCGGCGTCCAGCCGATTTGGATGGGCGGGTACCGTTCGGGGTCGAGGAACTCCGACTCGATATAGAGCACACCCGTGATGCCCTGCGAGGCCAGACGAAAGCGGAAGCCGGCGTCGACGGCCTGCTTCATCATGACGGCTTCGTCCTCTTCCTTGAGATGTGCCGCGACACTGGGACGAACCGACATTCGCACAACGACAAGGCCTCGATAGGGAAATGAATCGGTCTTTGGATCGAAGAAGACCCCATATTCCTCTCTCGCCAACCGGATCGATTCGACCCGACCGACCCGAACGCCGCGAAGCCTGACTGGGGCGCCGATCTCGAGGCCCTGAACCGATTCAAAAAAATACGTCTCCACCATCGCCGATTTTTCGAGCCATTTGCCTGCTCCCAGGACGATAATGCCGATGACGGCCAGCGCGGTCGCGGCGACGACGAAGAGACCGATCTTGAAGTAATGGGCTTGCTGGCTCACGACGTTGTCCTTTCTCACCGCCCGCCGATTTTCTTTACCCGCCCGACCCACCGATTGCCATGCAATCGATATCCCGCGACGCGGCATTCACCTTTCTCACCCACCCGCCCTGCCGTTGTTCTTCACCCGCCCGACCCACCGATTGCTATGCAATCGATATCCCGCGACGCGGCATCCACCAACGGCTACCCGGCCGCTTCCACTTGCCGGTTGAAGAACTGGCGCACCCATGGATTGTCCGAATGGTCTCGCAACTCTTGCGGGAGTCCTTCGGCGATAATGCGTTGAGTCCGCTTGTCCAACATGATGACCCGGTCGGCGATCGTCTCGATGCTGGGAAGCTCGTGCGTCACGACCACGAATGTGATCTTCAGATGCTTCGAAAGACTCATGATCAATTGATCGAGTTCGGCAGAGGTGATGGGATCGAGCCCGGCCGAGGGTTCGTCCAAAAACAAGATGGGCGGATCCAGCGCCATGGCCCTGGCGATGGCCGCCCGCTTTCTCATGCCGCCGCTGATTTCGTCCGGCAGCTTGTACGCGGCCTGACCGAGCCCGACCAACTGCAATTTCATGAGCGCAACCCGATCAATGGCGTCATCCGGAAGATCGGTGAATTCCTCGAGGGGCAGGCGGACATTCTCCAGCAGCGTCATCGAACCGAACAATGCGCCCTGCTGGTACATCACACCGATTCTGGCCAGAATCTCCAGCCGCTGTTGGCCTTGGGCTGTCACGATGTCTCTGCCCTCGATGAGGATCGATCCTGCCACCGGTCTGTAGAGCCCGATCATGTGTTTGAGCAGCGTGCTCTTTCCGGAGCCTGATCCCCCCAAAATCACGAACACCTCACCCGGATAAATGTCGAAGGAGAGATCGCGCAGGAGCACATGCCCGTCATAACCCGCCGTGAAATTCCGGACGGCGATGATCGGAGTTTCTCGGCTCAACGACCGATGGATCATCTCAAATCCCCAGGTAATAAAAGATGACGGCGAAGATGCCGTCGACGATAGTGATCAGGACTAAGCCGCTGACGACCGCCCGGGTGGTGGATTCACCGACGGCACCCGCACCGCTCTTGGTTTGAAGACCGCGGAGACAGCCGATGGCGGCCACGACGATGCCGAACACAAATGATTTGCCGAGCCCGCCGAGCAGATCGCCGACCGTGACCGCACTTTTGACCTGGATGATATAGGTGACGAGCGGGAAGCCCAGCGAGAGCATCACGACCGCACCACCGATCAGGCCCAGCAGCCCGGCGAACACGGAGAGCAGCGGCGTCATGGCCACGGCGGCAATGACCCGCGGCACGACCAGGAAGCCGACCGGTTCCAGCCCCATGGTGGTCAGCGCATCGATTTCTTCGCTGACTTTCATCGTGCCGAGCTCCGCGGCAAAGGCCGAGCCGGATCGGCCTGCCAGGATGATCGCCGTCAGCAATGGTCCCAGTTCACGCAGCATCGAGAGCCCGATGAGGTTAGCGACATAGATATCCGCGCCGAATTGCCGCATGGGGATCGCGGATTGAAACGCCATGATGAGGCCCAGCAGAAATCCGAGCAACGAGATGATCGGCACCGCATTCACACCCGCCAACTCCGCCGTGACGAATGCGTCCCTCCACCGCACAAGCCCGGGTTGCCGGACGGCACGCGCCAAGGCCAGTGAGAGCTGCCCGACGAAGGCGATCAAGACAACCACGTCGTTCCAAATCGCCGCGGTGGCGCGGCCGATCTGTTCGATAGGAGACTCGGCCGGCGCGAGGGGCTCAGGCCGCTGGGCCTCCCACCGGCCGTACAATTCCAACAATGCCTGATAGGCCGGGTCGAGCGATTGAATTTCGTAGGTCAGCCGCCGGCTCTGCTGATGCCGCTGCAACTCCAGAAGCAAGGCGGCTCCCGCACCATCGCAATAGGTCAGTTGGGAGGCGTCGACGATCAGCTGTCTGGGTTGATGCACATCGATCAGATGAAGGGCATTTCTCCAGGCTTGACCGGTGCTGGAGGCATCCAGCGCGCCGGTGAGCGACAAGACCAGCGCACCATCGGGAGAAGGGTGCCCCTCAAGGACGCCCCGAGCCGTGACCAAGGATCTCATCGATCGCCCGATCTCCTCACTCTCTTGGGAAGGGGGTGAAATTGTATGAAACAATAGGTGGAGGATTCAACCGTCGGGACGCCGGGCGTCTTGGCAGAACGCAACTCGGGCTCCACTCGGAGACCGACGATTCCTCGGGAGATGCGGACCTTCGCGGAGGAATGGCAGGCGAGGAAGTCGTGCTATTTCTTGTTCCGGCGGCGAATCACTTCTGCGGCGCCGAGGCCTGCGAGACCGGTTGCGAGCAGTGCCAGGCTGAGCGGTTCGGGCACCGTCCCTGCGACGCTGGCGAGCGCGTGAACCGGCAGGAGCAGGACAGTCGCAATTAGCAAGAGCAGCGAGGTTGTGACGTTCATGATACGTACTCCACTCAAGGGTAACGTTAAATAAACCTTAGCTATTTGCCTCTGCGACGACGAATGATTTCTGCCGCGCCAAGGCCGGCGACACCAGTGGCGAGCAGCGTGAGACTGACCGGTTCCGGCACAGGTACAGAGCCACTGGCGTTGGCCTGTAATGGGAGAAACAGGACGGTCATGAGGACGGAGAACATTGAGGCGATGGTGAGACAGTTCATGTGAAGCACTCCTTTACTGCGACGGTCGAAACAGCGGATTATTTTTTCCTGCGTCGACGAATGAGCTCGGCCGCTCCAAGCCCGGCGACTCCCGTGGCGAGCAATGTCAGGCTGACCGGTTCGGGCAGAGCCACCGGGAGCGTGGCGTGCGCTTCAGCCGGAATGAAAAAACCAAGAGCCACCAATAGAAGGAGCATATGGATACCTCCGTTACCAGCCAATCCATTCAAAAAGTCAGCATTTTTTATACCGTGGGCTAAGCGGTTGATATCTTATGCCTTCTTTTGACCCTCTCGCAGGCATTGTCAACAGCCTTTACGGTGCAGAAACTCCTACCGGTCCGGCGATTTCTTCTAAGTCCTTTAGCAATCGACAAAAATAGCTGGTGCCTGCATCCAAAGGCCGTTGTCAAAGAAATTGACAGCCTGCGAGGCATTCTCCCTGCGTTTTCAGTGCCCTGGTGGGCTACACTGGCGGATCATGGACTTCTCGATGTTCGAGATGCCGGTGCAGCGATGGGTCTTCTTGCTCGCTGTCACTGCCGCGCTTCTGGGCGTGGAATGGGCAGTGCCCTTTCGCACACCGATCCAATCTAAACTCGAGCATGTCTCAACCAATCTAATTATTTTCGGAAGCAATTCGCTGATCGCCCAGTTACTCGCCGGTTGGACGCTGCTGATTTGGAGCAGCTATGTGACCAGCGAGGGATGGGGTCTCCTCTATCATCTGAGTTTGGGGCCGCTAGCCCATGTGATGGTCTCCATCATCCTGCTCGATCTCGTCGCCTATGGCCTCCATCGGCTCTATCATCACGTCCCGCTTCTGTGGCGCATCCATCGTGCGCATCACAGCGATCTCGATATGGATGCGACGACCAGCATTCGCTTCCATCTTGGCGAAGTCGTGACCACCACGGGAATCAAGGGGCTCGCAGTGTGGGCATTGGGCGTGTCTCCAGCCGGCTTTCTGATTTCCGAAAGCCTCACGCTCGCCGCCGGCCTGTTCTCACACGGGAATGTGCGATTGCCGAGCAGGCTTGAGCCGCGGCTCAGGTGGGCGATTGTGACGCCCACGATGCATTGGATCCACCACTCTCGCCGACCGGCTGAGCACAATACCAATCTCGGCGCCGTCTTTTCGGGCTGGGACCGTTTGTTCGGCAGCTACTGTATGGGTGTGGCGCAGCATGAGATCCAATTCGGGTTAGACGAATATCCGACGCCGGAGGATGTCACGCTCATGCGGTTCTACCGCATGCCGTTCGATAAGGCATGCCGTGGGATGGAACAGGACACTTCCCTCACCACATCGCCTGTTGTTCGAACCAACGTGAAGACGTAAGGACCAATCATGATGTCAGACGATGCTTCTCATGGGCGGCTTCTCTCGCGCCGCGATGCGGTGCGGTTGCTCGGTGGGGGTGTGGCATGGTTGATCGCCGGGGGCCTGCTCCCTCGCCGGAGTGTTGCCGGCGGGCCCCGTCCCAATTGCGTGTTCAGACCTGAGCAGACCGAAGGTCCGTATTTCGTCGATGAGCGCTTACATCGATCCGACATCCGGTCCGATCCGACGACTGGCGAAGTCAAAGCCGGAGTACCGTTTGCATTAACCGTCGCCCTTTCGCGCGTCGAGCAGGGACGATGCTATGCGCTTCCCGGTGCACAGGTCGATATCTGGCACTGCGACGCGCTGGGCATCTACTCGGATGTGAAGGATCCTTCATTCAACACGATCGGGAATAAATTTTTACGCGGCTATCAGATTACCAATGCCGAGGGCGAAGCGCGGTTCCTCACCATCTATCCGGGCTGGTATTACGGGCGCACGGTGCACATCCATATCAAGGTGCGAACGGCGCCCGGAGCCAAGGGGACATTTGAATTTGTCTCGCAGATGTATTTCGAAGATGCGCTCTCCGACCGCCTCCATGCCCTGCCCCCGTACGCGACGAAGGGCAGACGGACGGCCCGCAATCATGACGATCGGATCTTCCGGCGGGGAGGCGAACAGCTCATGCTGGCGCCGACGGAGACTGCCGATGGTCAGGCGGCCGTATTCGCCGTCGGTCTGCAGCTTCCGTCGAGCTGAAAGGCATGATGCTCCGCCCACCTCTTGAAACGCAGGCAGCCAAGGCCCTACAGTGGCGTCCGGAGGAAGCGGCATGCGGACTCTCTTCCTCAGCCTGCTGGCCTGTCTCCTGACCGGTTGCCTCTCTGCGCCGCGTGAACGAGAGGCCCACTGTCTGGCTGCCACTATGATGGATCTGTGGCAGACGGAGCATGAACTCGCCTCTGCGGAGCAGGCGTGGCGTAACGCTCAAGAGGCATCCTCAGAACGAGCCGCCTCCGGTGCTCCCCCTTCTCCGTTTCCCCTGCGCGTGGCCGACCGCAATCGCTCTAGACAGCTTGTCGAAGACACGAACCTCTACCAACGCATCGTGTCTGCTCGAATCCGCCATCGGGAGGCGGTGAAACAACACGATCTTGTCGCGCGGCGCGTCCAGACGAGACTCGAGGAAGATGACATGCTCTATCCGGTGCTGGGAATGCTGGCGACATCGACAGCCATCGTGCTGTATCCGGTGGTGCGATGGAATGTGCGGTCCGTCCTGTGGGAAGGGGCGGATCCTGATGCGGAGGATGACCCCGTCCAGAGTTTTTGTGCGGTCCGGTTGAGAGACCACCCTGCGGTTACCCGGCAATAGGCAAGCATAGAGGGGGTTCACCCACATTTTCCGCCCGCTCCGATCAAATCGGCATTTCCATTGACCCTCCCCCGTTTTCATTTTCAAATAGAGATATCGGATCGGCGTCGGCCAGCCTTCCAGGCAGATCAGGAGGGTCTCATGAAACGATTGCATCGTGTCCTCATCGCGATAGTGGGCGTGATCTGGATTTCCGGCTGCGTGTCCCATCCTCAGACTCCTGACGAGTTTCGCAAAGCTGTTCCCAGTGCATTCTCCGCCAAGGTTGAAACCTTCGAAGTCGACCGACCGTTCAATCAGGTGGCCAACACCTTTCAAAAGATGGGGCCGAATTGCTTGTCGAAAACGATCAAGACGACCTCTCAGACCAGGACGAGCTATCAGGTGATCGTGACCACCTACAGGCCCACCGTGTTGGTGACGCCAAAAAAAGCCGAGTTGCATGTGCAGTTTCACCATGATCAAGGGGTGATTGGTGTCGGGAAAGAGCCCGAGGGGGGATATTACCTTCTCGTTGCAGATGCCAGTCCAGTGAATCAGACAAAGACACGCATCGATCTCTATCGCCCTTCAATGGGGCACGGAGTCTTGATTCAGGCTGTGAAGAATTGGGCGACCGGGGATAATGTCGGATGCCCGGATCTCACCAAGTAAGGCGCGTTGTTGAGAACGTCTCGTCCGATGAACCAGCATTTCGCCAGGACGTCGATCATCCTGGCCAGCCTGTGGACCGCTGTCTTCCTGGCCGGCTGCAGCGGACAAAAGCCTTACCAGAATACGCCGGACAACAATCTCCATGTGCGCACCACAGCAGATTCGGGATCTTGGTTCTCAAGCGTGCACGCGGCTGTCGATATCCATCGGGTGACGATCGATTGTCGAACCGAGTACGAGGGGACTGTTCAGTTGAGTCGACCGATGATCGATGTCGGGATACCGCCGAATAGGTGGAGTCGCTTGGTGTTCGTCTTTTCCAGTTCCTCGTTTTTGGGGAATCGCAGCGGCTCCATGACCTATGAGACTCTCTTGAAACCCCGATCCGGATATCAGTATCAAGTGAAGGTGACATACCAGGACGACATGTACAATGTCGTGGTGCGGGAAACTCAACCGGACGACTCCACCAATCGCGAGATTGAACACAAGGATTTGCGTTCCTGCCAAGCGAAATCCATAGAGAGATCGAGAGTCACCTCCAATAGTTCCCCCCGTTGACACCTTTCTCACTGGCACGTAGCCTGCCCTTAGTGCACACAAGTTCTCGCAAACGGGTCGTCATCATCGGAGGGGGGTTTGGGGGTCTGACGGCTGCCACATCGATTCTGCATGCTGACGTGGTGCTCATCGATCGTACCAATCATCACCTCTTCCAGCCGCTGCTCTATCAGGTGGCCACGGCAGCGCTCTCTCCCGGCGACATCGCCTGGCCGTTACGCACCATGTTTCGTTCTCAACCCAACGTCCACGTCGTGATGGACGAAGTGGTGTCGATCGATCGTGGCGCTCGGGTGGTTGCGGTCCGAAACGGCCCACCGATTGCGTTCGATATCCTTGTCGTCGCTCCGGGATCACGCCATGCCTATTTCGGGCATGACGAGTGGGAGCCCTTCGCCCCGGGGCTCAAGACCATGACCGATGCCGTCAGGCTTCGCGAAAAGATGCTCCTCGCCTTCGAGTCGGCTGAACGGCGACGGGACGCGACCGGTACACACGAGCCGCTCACGTTCGTCATCGTCGGGGGAGGGCCCACCGGCGTCGAATTAGCCGGTGCGCTGGCTGAAATCGGACGAAAGGCGATGGGGCCGGACTTCCCGTCGTTGCGGCTCGACGACATGAGCATTCTGCTCGTGGAAGGCGGCCCCCGGATTTTACCGGGGTTCAGCGAAGACCTGTCCGCGAAAGCCTCGACGGCCTTAGCTCGTATGGGAGTCACCCTCAGGCTGAAGAGTCTGGTCAGCAAAGTCCGTGAGAATGGCGTGAAGATCGGCGAGACGTTTGTCCCTTCCACCAGCGTGATTTGGGCGGCCGGCAACAAAGCCTCACCGCTCTTGAGCACGCTCGCGGTTCCCCGTGATGCGTCAGGCCGCATCACGGTACAACCGGATTTGACGATTCCGGGCGATCCTTGGGTCTTCGTGATCGGGGACGGTGCTCATTGTATCGGGAACGATGGAAAGCCGTTGCCTGGCTTGGCGCCTGTGGCGATGCAGCAGGGCCGCTATGTCGCCAAACTCATCGAACAACAGACGCCCACTGAACAACGGCGGCCGTTCACCTATTCCGACCGCGGCATGCTGGCCACGATCGGCCGCGCCAAGGCGGTCGCGCAGATCGGGCCACTCCGTGTGTCAGGACTTCTCGCATGGCTGCTCTGGTGCGTCGTACACATTTTTTTCCTGATCGGATTGCGCAGCCGGGTTCGTGTGATGTCGGAATGGATCTGGTACTACGTGACCTTCAGGCCGGGGGCAAGATTGCTCTATACACAGCCGGCACGACATCAAAACGAGCCGGCGGGGAATGAACCACCCAACGAATGAGCCACGCTGTCCGGCACTTTCTCTAACCCGTTGGCGCGATTCCGCTCATCCCGCGCAGTTCATCCATCAAGCGGCGTCTTCGTGTGCGGCGTGAACGCCGTCCACGCCCATCGGACCGTTTATTCCCAACTCAATGTATTGATTGCAGTTGTTCCGGTTTCTCTCAGAGATCTCCTCCATGCCTCTCTGTGGAATGCAAATTGCTCGTCCAGTAATTCCAACGGAGGGAGGAGCCTATGCTCAATCAAGGAGTCGCCAACCAGATTCTTCAAGTCGTAAAAGCTCATCCGGGTTGTGGCCTGGACGAGTTAACGTCGCTCCTGCCGGATCTCAGTTGGTCTGAGGTATTTGTCGAGGTCGACCGTCTGAGTCGTGCCGGCCAACTGCGTCTGATCAGGACTGGTTCAGAGTTTCTCGCAAGACTTCACCCTGTCTAGCCTGAGGTCCAGACTCTCCTCGGTTCGCGATATGGAAACGGGTGGAGAGTCCGGCAGTAGGTGCCCCTGCTGACCGGGCGATGTCCTCTTCTTTCTCCTGGGAGGCCTCCACCCACTTCCGCTTCGATCTGGACTCTCATTTTACGAATCCCCATCGATTCCTTGCTGCCTCTCATCCGGTATGGCCCGCGCGGGGACTCTTCCATTGACAGAGCCATCCATGATTCGTAGCCTATCTCCGGCTTTTTCCTCCAGGAGGATCCATGAAGGCGAGGATCTCAATCATCACCATCGGTGTCGATGATCTTGAACGAGCCGTGAGGTTCTATCGTGACGGACTCGGGTTCCCCACTAGAGGCATCGTCGGGACGGAGTACGAACATGGAGCGGTCGCATTCTTTGACTTAGTGAACGGCCAGAAACTGGCGGTGTGGGCCCGGAAGGACCTGGCTCATGAGGCCAAGGTTTCTCTTGGTCCACGAAGTGCCACCGAGTTTTCATTGGGACACCTGGTTCGAAGCAAGGCCGAGGTCGATGCGCTCATCGATCAAGCGAGGCGGGCGGGAGCCGTTGTGACAGATCCGCCGCACGACGCCTTTTGGGGCGGCTATACCGGCTCGTTCCAGGATCCGGATGGTCATCTCTGGGAAATCGCGTGGAATCCGGAACTGGATCCTGGCGACTGACGCGCCTATGACACCCGGATGGATGGGCATCGTATTTGGTAATCGTGCCTGGATTCTATGGTACGGGTCCCTCTTGATCGCGTTTCTCATGCTGTTCGGCACGGGCGTCTACGCCTGCCTCGATCCCGAAGGCCCCGGCGCTGGACCGATGTTGATGCTGATGGTGTTTGTTTTGGCTTTTGCTGCGATGGCCATCATCACATCGGTCGATGTGATGTTCTTCGAGAAGGCGAGAGGACGAGGAGTGATGACCATCGCGCTGTGTCTGCTCGTGACATGGATCGCCTTGGGATTCTCCTGGACCTTTCTGTTTTGGGCGACGGACCCGAATTATCCGCACATGTTGCTCCCCGGCCGCATGCTGTTCATCGCTCACAGCATCATCCTCTATGGTGGGAACCTCTGGTTGCTGTGGCAGATTCGGCAACGTTGACTTCACCGTTGAATCATCACACACTGGCCTCCCTATGAACGCCAAGATTACCGTTGGGTTTGTAATGCTCGTGACCCTTTCGTCTCCTCCGGTGTTCGCCGAGAGCCCCTGTGCCGAGTGCATCAAGACCGTCCAAGAGGCGCTCAAAAACTGCCTTGCGAATGCGATCAGCGTGGATGACAAGAATACCTGCGAGGAGAATCGCGAGGAGGGGATGAAGGCCTGCGAAGACAGAGAGTGTTACGGCCGAGCGGGAGGCCAAGGAGTCACAAAAAGACAAACCGCCGCAGAACCGATGAGCCTGACCAATCTCTCTCGCGCAGCCGGAGCACGTGTATGAAAACATTC
>Ga0070664_100000238_pt1 | contig 39441 bp, 32 predicted proteins | sample KBSC73metaG_FD_65863 | JGI IMG/M metagenome (GOLD analysis project Ga0070664, IMG submission 65863) | Corn rhizosphere microbial communities from Kellogg Biological Station, Michigan, USA - KBS C7-3 metaG | ecosystem: Host-associated > Plants > Roots > Rhizosphere > Soil ... | reverse complement strand
CGAAGAAGGCGGCGGCCCGTACAACGGCGTCGAGTGGCTGCTGAAGAACAAGCGCGATCTCATCGATGCGGAGTTCTGCCTGAACGAGGGAGGATGGGGTGAAGCCGTCGCTGGCAAGCGACTGTCGAACGACGTGCAGGTCAGTGAGAAGTACCTTCGCAACTACCGCTTGGAGGTCCACAACAAGGGCGGGCATAGTTCACTGCCGGTCAGCGACAACGCCATCTACCACCTCGCCGCTGCGCTCGATCGACTCTCGAAGTTCGCATTCCCGCTCAAGGTCAATGATGTGACGAAGGCGTACTTCCAGGCGATGTCGAAGATCGAGGATCCGTCGCTCCGCGCGGATCTCGCCAAGGTCTCAACGGGGGCGCAAGATGCGATGGAGCGCATCGCGCGAACCTCTCCCGCCTTCAACGCGACGTTGCGCACGACGTGTGTGGCGACGATGCTCGAGGGTGGACATGCGTTGAACGCGCTTCCGCAACTGGCGGCGGCGAACGTGAACTGTCGCATCCTGCCGGACGACACAGAGGACTACGTCACCGAGACATTGAAGCGCGTCGTCAACGACGAGCAGGTGAGCGTTACGGTTGTTGGCGTCAGACGGAACGGACCGCCGTCTCCGATTAACGAGAATGTGATGGGCGCTGTAAGCACAATTACCGACCGTCTCTGGCCGGGAGTCGCGGCAGTGCCGATGATGGTCATGGGCGCAACTGATGGCCTGTATCTGCGAGAAGTGGGGATCCCGACCTACGGAGTCCAGGGCATCTTTTACGATCGCGACGACATTCGCTTTCATGGACGCGACGAGCGCGTGAACGTGCAGTCGTTCTATGAAGCGCAGACGTTTCTCTACGAACTGGTCAAACGTCTGTCGGTGGGCAAATAGCTCGGCGACTCGCGTCCGCCTTCGCCGCTGCGCGGCTTCGGCGGGACAGGCTCACCCGTAGCGCGGGGCTTTGGCCCCGCGTCAGATCTGCAGTGGGAAGCTGGGAGCGGGAAACTGGTAACTGACCAGAACGGTCTGATCGCCTGGGGCACTGCGCAAGCGCGATGGGTGCTGCTCGCCACCGTGCTAGGGACGGGCATCGCCTTTCTGGACATGACCGTCGTGAACGTGGCGTTGCCCACGATCGGCAAGGAACTGAACGCGACGGTCGCCGGCCTGCAGTGGATCGTGAACGGGTACACGCTCACGCTCGCATCTCTCATCCTGATCGGCGGCTCGCTCGGCGATCGATTCGGCCGACGGCGTGTGTTCCTTGTCGGAGTGGTCTGGTTTGCGCTTGCGTCCCTGTTCTGCGGCCTTGCGCTTGGCGAAGGCGCGCTCGTGGCGGCCCGCGCGCTGCAGGGGATCGGCGGGGCCCTGCTCACGCCGGGCAGCCTCGCCATCATTCAGGCATCGTTCACACCTGGGCATCGAGCGCGAGCCGTCGGCGCCTGGTCGGGGCTCTCGGGGATCGCTGCTGCGATCGGACCGTTCGTCGGCGGTTGGCTCGTCGGGGTGGGATCGTGGCGTCTGATCTTCTTGATCAACGTGCCGCTGGCGATCGCAGCCGTCGCAGTGACGCTTCGGTACGTGCCTGAATCACGCGACACCGAATCGGTCGGCGGCATCGACGTCTCAGGGGCGGTGCTCACAGCCGTCGGTCTTGCCGGAGTGTCCTGGGCGCTCATCGCGGCGGGCGAGCGCGGCGCAACCGCGAGCACGCTAACAGCCGGCGCGATCGGCGTGGCCGCACTTGCGGGCTTCCTGGCGGTCGAGCGTCGCAGCCGTCACCCGATGATGCCGCTCGAGATCTGGCGCTCGCGGCAGTTCACCGCAGCGAACCTCGTGACGTTCGTCGTCTACGCTGCCATCAGCATTAATTTCTTCCTGCTGAGCGTCGCCCTCCAGCAGGTCCTCGGCTATCCGCCGATGCAGGCGGGTCTCGCAACAGTGCCAGTCACTGCGCTCATGCTCGTGCTTTCCGCGCGCGCCGGCATGCTTGCCGAACGCATCGGTCCTCGTCTTCCGATGACCGCGGGGCCACTCATCGTCGCTGTCGGCCTGATGTTGCTGAGCCGCGTGCAAGAGGGGACAACCTATGTCGGGACGGTGCTGCCTGGCGTCATCGTCTTCGGCCTCGGGTTGACGCTGACCGTGGCTCCACTCACGGCCACCGTCCTCGCCGCCGCCTCCGAGCGATACGCAGGCATCGCATCTGGCGTCAACAATGCCGTCGCGCGCGGCGCCGGCTTGCTCGCAATCGCGGTGATTCCCGGGGTCGCAGGCCTGACAGGCGACGCCTACCGCGACCCGGCCGCATTCGCCAGAGGATTTCGAACCGCCATGCTGATTGGCGCCGCGCTTGCGGCCGCCGGTGGTGCGCTTGCGTGGCTGTTTATCCGCAACAAGGTCGCGGGGCGTGCTGACGCGTGTCCGGCAGCGCATCTCGATCGCCGCCATTACTGCGCGGCCGACGCTGCGCCGCTCGCCACCGAGCTGGACGCCGAGCGCGCCACGCGCTGATAGCTCGCAGTCGCCAGTGGATCGTTGATAGCCTCTATCCGTGGATCGCTTCGTCGTGATTTCCGGGTGCTCGGGTGGAGGCAAGTCAACGCTCCTCGCGGAGATGGCGAGCCGTGGCTACGCGGTTGTCGAAGAACCCGGCCGACGCATCGTCCGCGAGGAACTCGCCGGCGACGGCGCGAGCTTGCCCTGGATCGATGGAGCGGCCTTCGCACGCCGAGCGATCGCAATCGCCCTGGCCGATCGAGAGGATGCGCGGCGGATGACCGGGTGGGTCTTCTTCGACCGGGGACTCGTCGACGCCGCCTCGGCGCTTCAGCACCTGACCGGCGAGCCCGCCCTCGGTCGGGCCGCACCGCACCGCTATCACCGGCGCGTCTTCTTCACACCGCCATGGCCTGAGATTTATGCCACTGACGAAGAACGCCATCACGATCTGCAGGACGCGATCACCGAATACGATCGGCTTCTGATCGACTATCCCCGACTTGGTTATGAAGTCATCACCTTGCCAAAGGTAGCTGTCTCGGAACGCGCAGACTTGATTCTGGATACACTGGGACTGCAAGGGCGAGCGATTCGCTAACCGTTCGCAGTTTCCAGTTCCCAGTTTCCAGTAATCAATTCAAAATCGCAGCAACGAAGAACTGGAAACCGGGAACTGCACGGGATTAAGAGGCCTATTCAGGAATCGGATAGCAGTGATAGCGAACCACCGAGCCGGTCCAGTGCGACTGACCGCATTCGGCGAGAATCTTCGGCATGTCTTCGGTAGAAACGCCCCTCGCGAACACGTAGTCAAACTCGAAGCCATCCTCGTACGCGAAGTGGGCGGCGACCGACCACGTTCGAGGGCCCGCGGTGGCCTCAGAAGCGTTGAGTCCCATCAGCACCGCGGCGGCGGCAGCGATGACACCCGGCAACAGTATCTTCCTGGCGGCTTTCATCATCGTAGTTCTCGACATCGTTTTCTCCTTCACAAGAGAAATCGAAAACGACCGACGATAGGCGTCACGGCGTCATTTCTTGCCCTCTTCGGCGCGATCCCCCACCGTCGGCGTCCACCTGCCTTCAACAGGAATCGCTTCCCCGTCGCCGGGCCATGGCGGCATCGTCACACCCACCGCGGCAAGTGATTCATGTCCAAGGTTCCGGAATTGGAAGTGGGTGCCAAGCGGAATCGTCAGGCTGACGCCGGGATAGACATCCACGATCTCATCCCGCTCGCCTTGCTTCCGCCACATCTGCCCTCGGCCTGAGAGGAAGTACCAGATCTCCTCTACGGTCCGATGCGTCACAGCGGTCGCCACTTGATTGGGCGCCAGCTCGAAATGAGCCATTCCGCCGCCTCTCAAGCCGAGGAGGATCCGAACATGCGATCCATCTGGCGCGGCACCATCTGGATGCGACGGAAGGTGTTTGGTTTCAAAGTCCGTCATTGGAGGTTCTCAGTCAGTGTCCAGTTGTCAGTTTCCAGTTACCAGTTTTCAGTTCTCAGTATTAGATCGAAACGACAAAGAGACGGTTGCGTCGCGCGCTACAATGAGCGCGCTGCGACCGAGGAGGCACCCATGAAACGCATTCTTGCCGGCACTGTTCTCGCGCTTACGCTCGCGGCGCCCGTTCACGCGGACGTCACGCTGCATCAGACCACCGCTGGCAAGGGCATGGCCGTGTCGGGAGACGCGAAAGCCGTCACCAAGATCAAAGGCAACAAGATGCGCACGGATACGACGATCGGGGACACCACCCACTCCATGATCTTCGACGTCGACGCGCAGAAGTTGTACGTATTCGATTCGAAGAAGAAGGAAGCCGACGTGTGGGACATGGCGGCGTTCGGTGCCGAGCTCGGCAAGGCCGTCGACGTCTCCGGCGCGAAGGCCTCGCTCAAACCCACCGGGCAGACCAAGCAAATCGCAGGGCACTCGGCCGCCGGCTATGACATGGAGGTCTCAATGGACTCCGCCATGGGCGGCAACAAAGACATGATGATGACCGTGACGTTGGCGGGGCCGGTTTGGATCGTGAAGAACGCGCCAGGTTCGGCCGACTACGCCCGCTTCTACAAGGCCGCGGCCGACAAAGGCTGGATCTTCTCCGACCCGCGCGGCGCGAAAGCGCAGCCGGGCCAGGCCAAGGCAATCGCCGAGATGTATCGGCGCATGGCCGAAATCGGCGGCATCCCATATCAGACCGACATGGAGATCAAGATGAGCGGCAGTGGTCCGATGGCCGCCGTGCTTTCCAAGATGGGTGGCATGACGATGACGACGACGGTCGATTCCGTGGAGACGGGAGCGCTCGCTGACGACCTGTTCGCGCCGCCGGCGGGGTACAAGTTGAATCAGAAGAAGTAGGCGCGCTTCGAGCGCAGCAATCCGTCCCATGGCTCCTCTTGAATTTGAGACACCGCCGGACGCTAGGCATAACATCCCTCGCATGCGTCCGCTCACGTGCAGCTTCGCCCTTGCCTTCGCGCTCTTCGGCGCGACGACGCAAAATACACCTGCGCTCCCCCACTTCACTACCACCATCCAGCTCGACACCACTTCTGATCCCTCCGCCAACGTCAGCATGGGCGACCTCGACGGCGACGGCGATCTCGACATCGTCATCGCCAAAGGCCGCCACGATCCCTACGTCGACAAAGTGCTGCTCAACGACGGCAAGGGACACTTCGTCACCTCAGATCTCGGACCGACGGCCGATCGCACCTACACCGCCGCGCTCGCGGACTTGGACGGCGACGGCGATCTCGACATCGTCGTCAGCAACGACTCGCCTGACAAGAAGCTCCTTTACTTCAACGACGGCAAAGCAAGATTCACGATCGCGGGCACCTGGGGCGATCCGCAGTGGTCGACGCGCAACGCAGCGATTGCCGACGTGAACGGCGACGGCCGCCCGGACGTCATCGCGGCAAATCGGCCGGGGCCAAGCTACGTGTGTCTCAACGACGGCCGCGGGCAGTTGAAGAGTCCGTGCATCCCGATCCCCGCCGATTCAGCGACGACGATCGTGCCCGCCGATTTTGATAAAGACGGAGACGTCGACCTCGCGGTGCCGAGCCGCGACGGTGGGCAAAGCCACGTCTATATGAATGACGGCAAGGCCGGGTTCGCACGGACGATCGCGTTCGGACCGTCGAGCTCGACGGCGCGCGTCGGGGCCGCTGCGGATTTCGACGGCAATGGAACGATCGATCTGGCAGTCGGAGACGAAGCAGCCGCCTCGTTGACGGTTTATATGAACGACGGCAAAGGCCACCTGACGCCTGGATTCCACATTGCCGACAAGCAACGAACGCCCTACGCAATGACGGCTGCCGACCTGAACGGCGATCGTCATCCCGACATCGTCCTCGGCTACACCGAGGGGCCGCACTCGATTTTCTTCAACGACGGATCCGGGAAGCGATTCGTCGAAGTGAAGTTTGGGGACAAGGTCGGCGCAGCATACGGCTTCGCCGTCGGCGACATCAACGGTGACGGCAAGCCGGACATCGCGCTTGCGCGCTCAGGCGCGCCGAACGTCCTGTATCTGAACGGCAAGTGAATCCCAGCGAACACGGCACGACTACTGCTTGACGGCAAAGCTCGAGTGTCAATCGCGCGATTTTTCAGCCATTTCTTCGCTTCGGGCACCGAGTCTGATCTCCAACCTACGATATTCCGTAGACGGTCTCACTTTTCCAGAATCCTTCTCGCCAGCGTTCTGCTGTTGGGCGGCGGACTCCCGGCGGCGGCGCAGGACGCTGCGCCGCCGTTAAAGTCCGACCAGACACCGGCGGTAGACACCAAGGACCCGCGACGCGCCTGCGAAGGCTGTCCTCCGCGTCGGGTTGGCATGTCGCTCCTCCAGACAACAGCCATCAATGTGTTCTACGAGATCGCAAATCTGGCGCGCGGCCAGGTCACCGCCCACATCTCGCCGGAGAGCTGGTGGGAAAACATGCAGCAAGGCATGGTGTGGGACCTGGATGACTTCACGGTGAATCAGATCGGCCATCCCTACCAGGGCAACAACTATTTCAACGCCGGACGCGCCAACGGCCTCTCATTCTACGAATCGGCCGCCCTCACCGCCTTCGGCAGCGCCACCTGGGAGTTCTTCGGCGAAACCAACCACGCCTCGCTCAACGACTTCATTAACACCACGCTCGGGGGGATCACGCTCGGCGAAGTGTTTCATCGAGTCGGGTGGTTGATTCGAGACACCGGGAAGACCGGCAAGGGCCGCCTGTGGAGCGAAATCGGCGCCACGGCGGTCGATCCGATTACCGGGATCAACCGCTTCATGAGCGGCGACTCGTCACGTGTCACCGAGAAACCGTCGGACCTCGTTCCCGCATCGATCGGCGGCGTGGTGTCGGCGGGGGCTCTCTGGCGCGGATCGCAGTCGAGCGCCTTCACCGGGAAGGGAACGCCGTTCATCGAAAGTGACTTCTATTACGGCGACACCAACGTCGGACGAAGCCGCACGCCCTACGATGCGTTCTGGTTGCGAATGCGGTTCGGCGGCGGCAGCGCGGTCAGCGAAGCGCGGCTTCGGGGGCGGCTGTACGGACAGCCGATTGGCCGAGGCGCCGTCAACTTTTCGGTGATCCAGACATACAACTACAACACCAACGATGCGTACTCGACCGGGTCACAGGCGATTGACGCCGGGATCGGCACCACGCTCGATTTGTCGTCGCGCACGAAGTTCTGGGTGCTGGGCTGGGGCGGCTTGACCGTCCTCGGCGCGGTGGACTCGTTGCCGCTCGGCGTCACCGAGAAGCCTCAGGAGCAGGAACCAAAGGCCGGCCAGGGCGTGTCCGAAGGACCGCGGTATTACGACTACGGCCCCGGATCGGATTTCGGCGGGCTGGCCCGCCTGACACATGATGGTCGCGACATCGCGCTGTTTTTTTACGTCGGCCGTCAGATCTATTCGCTCGACGGCGTTCGCGCAAACCATTTCCTGCAGCAAGCGCGCGTCGACCTGCTCTTTCCCTTGCACGGATCGATTGGAATCGGCACGTCGGGAGAATACTTCGACCGCCGCAGCTACTACCAGGACCCGGCTCACACGATCAAGACGTATCGCTATCCGCAGTTGCGTGCGTACTTGACCTGGCGGCACCGATGAACCGCATCGGCCTTTGCGTCGTGCTCGCATGCCTGAGCGCCGCTCCGGTGCTCGCGCAGGACACGCCGCCTCCGCCCACGCCGCCGTCGAAGCTCTGGATCGTGGCCGGCGGAGCATCAGGCACGCTGCGCGGCCATTGCCAGGAATGCGGCGCGGAATTCCCCTTCCGCCATGGCGGCGCCGTCGTCGGCAATGGCGGCTACCGGGTCAATTCGCGGATGGACGTCGGCGGGGACGTGTTCTGGATGCAGTGGAATAAGGAGAGCGGCCGGATCCGGGCGACCGCGATCAACGCCGTTGCGCAGTTCCGTCCGTGGGGCTCAAAGGGGTTCTTCGTGAAGGGCGGCGCCGGCATGGCATTCGTCCGCAACTGGGTACAAACCATCGGACCGAACCCTGATAATCAGAAGGCGCTCTCGGTTGTGTTCGGCGGCGGCTGGGAATTCAAGCCGAAGGGCCCTCTCGGCCTGCAGCTCTTCGCGATGCAACACGTCGGCGCACTTGGCGACCTGCAGACCGCCAACGGACCCATTCCCGAGGTCAGCGCAAACTTCTGGTCCCTTGGAGCTGCAATCGTCATCCGGTAAACGCGTGGCGTGTAGGACGAATCACCAACCGATAACGCAGCATTTACAGCCCTTGGACAAACACAAAGCGCGCCACTAAACCGATCAGCGTGCCAGCGGTCGGAAACGCGAAGATCAGAAAGAGACCAGCAATCGAATGCGGTCCCGGCGGGCCGTACCTCGCGAGGTGCTCCGGTGGCGGCGTCGCTGGAAAGCCGAGTTCCGACAGCGCAATGCCGCAGCATAGGCCGAGAATGGACACCCACCAGAAACGCGGCCGTGCGATTGCCAGGCAGAAACCGGCCAGCACGAGACCGAACACCTCGGGGATGACGCTGTCGTAGAACAGACGAAATCCCACGAACAGCAGAGCAAAACTAATCGCAGTCGACAACACCAGGTGGACCGCGATCTGCCGGACGCTCATGACGGTCACAGGTTACGCCGATCGCACCTGGACGCGGGCTAGAATCGGGAGTCGCCCAGACGTCCTGAGCTGGCCAACCAAATGAGTCATAGGTCCGTCTATTGAGCCATGTCAGATCTTCGCGATGCGTTCCGCGCCCTGCGGTCCACGCCCATCGTTACTGCCGTCGCAATCCTGTCGCTTGCGCTCGGCATCGGCGCCAACACCGCGATCTTCTCGCTCATCAACGCGCTGATGCTGCGGTCTCTGCCGGTGAAGGAGCCGCAGCGACTCGTCCAGTTGTTAGCGGGAACGGGTCCATCCTGGACCAACCCGCTCTGGGAACAGATCCGCGAGCGCGACAGGCAGATCTTCGACGGCGCCTTCGCCTACTCGACGCCGCGGTTCAACCTCGCGGCCGGCGGCGAAACCCAGTTCGTCAACGGCGTCATGGCGAGTGGTGAGTATTTCGACGTCCTCGGTGTGCGCGCCATCGTCGGGCGCACGTTCGGCCCGGCGGACGATGTGCGGGGCGGCGGACCTGATGGACCGGTGGCGGTGATCAGCAGCAACTTCTGGCAACGCCACTTCGGCGGCGCGCTCGACGTGATCGGAAAGCCGATCATGCTTGATCGGATCCAGTTCACCGTCATCGGCATCACGGCAGCCGAATTCACCGGAGTCCAGCAGGGGAACGCCTTCGATGTCGCCGTTCCGCTCGGCTCGGAGCCGCTCATCCGCGGCGCAAAAGAAAGCGCGATGGATCAGCGATCGTGGTGGTGGCTCCGCGTCATTGCGAGGCTGAAACCGGGAGACTCGCTCGACCACTCGCTGGTGGCGCTCCGGACCGCACAGCCGCAGATTCGCGAAGCGACGCTGCCGCTGAATTCGCGGCCAGAAAATATCGCCCGCTATCTGAGCGAGCCATTCGGTCTCAGGCCGGCCGCGAACGGGAATGCCAACCTCGGACGGCAGTATCGCGACCCGCTTTTCCTGATCATGGGTGTCGTGGCACTCGTGCTCGTGATTGCATGCGCAAACATCGCGAACCTCTTGCTCGCTCGCGCCAACGCGCGCCGGCACGAGCTGAGCGTGCGCGTCGCGCTCGGCGCATCGCGGTGGCGCATCGCGCGGCAGCTGCTCGTCGAGAGCACGCTCCTCTCGGCCGCGGGCGCCGTGCTGGGGCTGGCCTTTGCGCGCTGGGGCGCCGCTCTTCTCGTCCGCGAGCTATCCGTCGACGATCCGCCGATGACGCTGGACGTGGGGATCGACTGGATGGTGCTGAGTTTTACCGCGCTCGTGGCGATGATCACTGCTCTGCTCTTCGGGACGGTGCCGGCGATGCGCGCGACGCGCGTCCAGCCAAACGACGCACTGAAGGCGCAGGGGCGCTCGATTGTCGGGGAATCGCGTTTCGGGTTCGGCAGCCTGATGGTGATCCTCCAGGTCGCGCTGTCGCTCGTGCTCGTCGTCGGCGCCGGCCTTTTCGTCCGCACGTTGACGTCATTGAACCACGTGCGGCTCGGATTCAATCCCGATCCGCTGCTCATTGTGGAGATGAACGGCAAACGGAGCAGCGTCGCGGCCGAAAACAGGCCCGAACTGTGGGAGCGGATGCGTCAGGCGGCGCTCGCGGTGCCAGGCGTGCAGAGCGCGGCGCTCGAGAACGTCACGCCGCTGACGTTCTCCGGCTGGAACACCCTCATCGAGAACCCACCGGGGCTGTCGCTCGGCGAAGATCAGCGGCTCGTGAACGTCAACGCGGTCAGCCGCGACTGGTTCGCGACGCAGAGCATTCAGTTCGTCGCAGGGCGTGAGTTCACCGACGAGGACAGGAAGGGAGCGCCCCACGCGGTCGTCGTCAACGAGACGCTCGTGAAGAAGTACTTTGGCGGGGCGAATGCGATCGGAAAGACGATCCGCGAAATCACGCGGCCAGGCGTCGTTTCCCCCGACCTGCACATCGTTGGCATCGTCCGCGACTCGATGTACTTGTCGCTGAAGGAGCCGATCCCGCCGACGATGTATCAACACGTGCCCCAGGTGGAGGGTGGACCTCCAGGTCCGGGAATCGACATGGCGGTACGTGCAGCTGGCACGTCGCCGGCGCTGCTGTCGCGCAGCGTCGCTGAAGCGCTCCGGCGGGTCGACAAGGACGTCACGTTCACATTCCGCGTCTACAAGCAGGCGATCCGCGCGAACACGGTGCAGGAACGCATGCTTGCGATGCTGTCCGGTTTCTTCGGCGCGCTCGCGCTGCTGCTTGCCGCGCTGGGACTGTACGGCGTGATGACATACGCAGTCAGCCGGCGACGGACGGAGATTGGGATTCGGATGGCGCTCGGCGCGTCACCGTCAGCGGCGGTTCGACTCGTCATGCAGCGTGCTACCGTGCTCGTGACGATCGGCGTCGTGCTCGGTGCCGGCCTGTCGATCTGGGCGGCGCGGTTTGCGGCACCGCTCGTGTTTGGCGTGCAGCCCCGTGACCCGGCCACGCTCGCGGGCGGCGCCGTCGTCCTCGCCGCCATCGGCGCGCTCGCCGGCTGGCTCCCTGCGCGCCGTGCTTCGCGCATCGATCCCGCACACGTGCTGCGCGAGGGGTAGACCACACTAACGTGGAGTTGTCACGCTGCGCGTCGCCGTCGTCTGCTCGAGGAACACCAGAAGATCGAAGACATCGCCGAGAGTCGCGGGTGCGAATTGGTGGGCACTATCCATGGCCATCGCACCAATCGAGCGAAGCTGCATCGGGGTCCGCAGCCAGCCGGAAGCGGGATCGCCCGCTCGGGCCATCCGCAGGTCCAGAATGAACCGCGGGATCTCCGAACGAGCGAAGACGTACTCGTACGAGCCGGGCTCGCCCGGCGAGAGAGGGTGCCGCCCCAGGCTACCTCCGCCGATCGCGGTGTATTCGCCGCGGTTGACTGCAAAGCCGACCGGGACGTAATCCTTGCCGTACCAGTCGCTGAGATAGGAGCCCATTGCGCGGAAGTTGCCCTGTCCAATCCGCCCGACGTGACCGTTATGCGCCCACACGACGAGACGTGCTCCGGGGTTGTTGTCGAGAATCCACTTGACGTTGCGCGCCATGCTCTCGTCGCGCGACACCTCCCCGGCGACCATTTGCGCATATTGCTGCACGATGCGTGCGTTTTGCGTCGCCCAATCCACCGTTTGTGCGCTCGCCTGCTTCAGGTATCCGGCTCGGGCCTTCTCCATGTGCCCGACAACTTCGGCGAGTCTGCGGCTCACGTCGGCCGCATTCGCGGCTTTTGCGGATACACCAGTCCCTGACTGCGATTCGATTCGCAGGCTATGCGACCCGTGTGATGCCGTCGCGTCATCGACACGAGCCGTATACCCCCTAGCCGGCGTAACGAATCCCTTGGTGGCACCCGATTCGAAGTCGAAGTCGAAAAGTTCCGTCGCGTCATACGGTTTGCCATCGATCTCCACCCGCAGATCGTCGAACCACGCCGTGCCGGTCCCGGGCATCAGCACGCCGAAGTTGATGTTGACGGTCTCGCGCGGTATCTCGAGCACAACCTCGTAGCGCTTCCAGTCGCTGGTACCGTTTGGCGCGCGCCCCTGCATGTTGTCGAACGCCAATGGACCCTTCGGCCCATCGGCCCGCCACCAGAGGCCGGCAAAGCCGTCGACTTCTCGCGTTTTGATTGCACCGCTGAACGTGATCTTCCTGCCCGCCGCCGCGCTGACAGGAAACGTGCCTGTCGCCACTCCAAAACCGCTCTGCGCAGGCTGGAGGTTGCTGGCATCCGCAAAATCCGTCCGAACGGCCGTTGCGTAATCCGCGTCGACCTTACGGAGGAATTCGCCCACGACATCGACGGCCACCCGTATGGTCTGCATGTCGAAACCCGTGAATTGAATGTGCCCCTTGCCGGTGGCATTGAACTGGCGCATCCACTCGATCATCGCGAGCACTTCTTCGGTGTTCCAGGTCCAGAAGTACATGCCCTGGAGGAGCGCCTTGGGGTCACCCGTGCCGTGGAGAACATAATCGTTGAGACGATAGGCCTCCGGCATGTTCGCTTCGATTGAGAAAATGGCGAAACCGAGTTCGGACGCAAGAAACTCGATCAGACGATGCTTCATCTGAAAGATCTCGCGGGTACCGTGGGTCGCTTCTCCGAGTGAGACGATGCGAGCGGAGCCGACTGCGGCTTTGAGCTGTTGCAAATCCGCGAAGCCGGTTCCAGCGTCAACAGTCTTGACCTCGATGGCGTTTGCTTTCAGCCATGCGAGCTGTGCGGGAGTTGGCGCACTACCTTGTGCAAGCGTCGTGATAACGGCCAGAGCCAAGCCAAACGCGAAAAGGCGATGTGTGGTCATGCGGATCTCCTCAGAACGGCCTTCAGCAGTTGCACAAACCCGCGCACGAGGCCATCTTTCGGACCAGATCAGGACAACGCTGGCGGCAAGTTCCTGACGGCCTCAGCTTGCAGCGGCGGCGGAGTTCCGCCGATTGTGTGTCGGAAAACCGGCGACGAGAGTTTCGCGCCTCCGACAATTCCGCAATAGACGCTGAGAAGCTGGCACCTCAGCAGGCACGTTGAATCGACGCGACGCCACCAGCAAGGATTTTCTCGACGCAACTCTGCGGCGCACAACTTGCTCCTTGTTCGCGAGACATTCTCATACGGAGCACGCCATGATCTGCAGACGTTTTTTTCTAATCGCGGCGATATTGTCGGTATGGTTCGGCGATACTCCTGCCGGCGCCGTCGCCTCCAACCAGCTTCCCAACGGCAGCTTCGAGGAGGCATCGTCCGATCCGAACACTCCTAACGGTTGGATGCGTCAAGCGTTCGCGCCTGGTGCGTCGTTGACGTGGGAAATCGATACCACGCATGACGGATTGCGCAGCGCCCGCATCGGTAACCCTACACCGAATGACGCGGCATGGACGCAGACGGTAGCGCTGGAACCGGACCGCAACTACCTGCTCTCTGGCTGGATCAAGACGGAGAACGTCGCCCATGTAGCGGGTGGAGTCGACGCCGGCGCGAACCTGTGTCTCTGGGGCACCTGGCAGCGAACCCCCGCACTGACTGGCACCAACGATTGGACATACGTCCGCATGATCTTCAACTCGGGGCCGACGGGAATCGTCACGATCTGCGGCAGGGTTGGATACTGGTCAGGAGTTACGACTGGAACGGCATGGTTCGATGATCTGCAAGTACGCGAGATCATCGGGAGCGATCCGCATCCGCGCTGGAAAATCCTCGTGTTGATTTATGACGGCACCGATGTGACGCTTACCGACGCGATCGGCACGCGCCACGTCGTCGGCCACGTCGAGCCGGCCCAACTCGCGACGGCTGCGGCAAACGCCGCCCGCTTCGTCAACACCGACATCCCTGCGCTCTCGAGCGGAAATATGGTGCCCGAGTTGACAATCCGCTATCCGGGCACACTGCGGCGGCTGACGCAATTCGGCAACGCGTGGTGGCCTTCGCCTGCAGACACCGCCGGCGAACGAGACCCATCATTCGACAGCGTCATCGTGATCTGGCAGCCGACTGTGACCGACCAGGGGACTGGCGAGGTCCTGTGGATTGGAAACGCAGCCGGCCTTGCGCCAGCGATGGGAACAGCGCAAACCTACGCGACCCTTATCATTGAAGCGGCCACGCTCTACGGGCACCTCAATGTGTTCAAACACGAGTGGGGACACTCGCTGCTTTTCTACTACGACGCCGTCGGTGGGGCGCCGCGGCCCACAATCAACAATCACGCGGAGGCCACGACTTACGTTCATTGCATGACGGGAGCGTTTTACGAATGGGTGGATGAAAGCGACGCCAATCCCATCGCGAACTCGATCTACAACAACGGTTCCGGTTTCACGCACGACTACTATTCGGGGACGACGGCACTCGCCACCGATCCGCTGCATTGCCTTGGGATCACGCCTGATGCGTGGGCGCTCGGCGGGCCGGTCACCATGCCGGGAGCGCTCGCCCCGTCCACGTCCGGTGAGAAGATTAAGGGGATCCGTACGCTGCTGCAGCAGCTCGTCGACTCGGGGACACTACCCCGCCCATGGAGCCGCGCGTTGGAAGCCCACCTCGATGCGGCGGCCACGGCGCTGGTGAATGACGATGTCCGGCATGCGACGCAGATGATCGACCTGTTTCGTAAGAAAGTGTTGTTGCTCCGACGCCAAGGTCGGCTTCCAACCTCGGCGGCCGATGAACTCATCGCGCTCGCCGATGCGACCGTTCAAATCCTCGAAGCGCGGTGAACGCTCGCCGAAGCTACCGTGAGCCGTCACACTGGCCGTCCGCCGTCGTCTGCTCGAGGAAGACGAGGCCCAAACAATAATGAGCCACAGACCCGGAATCGCCCGGCACGTTGATCCAACTTGAACATCGCCCCAATACGAGTGAGAATTCTTCGATCAGCAAAGGGAACCCACGAACACTCGGGAGCCATCATGGTCGTACGTGATTCGACGAACACCTCCAGGCCCGTTGCCGAAGTAGCGGCCGAGACCTTCTCCTCTTTAATCCGGATCGACGTCAGCGCGCTCTCGCATACCGGACATCGACGGGCCAACAACGAAGACCATTACCTCGTCGTCAGGCTCGGACGTACGCTCCAAACGGTCTGCACGAGTCTTCCAGCAGGAGACGTGCCGCAGCGCAATGAGGAAGTCAACCACGTGATGATCGTGGCCGACGGCATGGGTGGCCACCGGGCTGGCGAGATTGCGAGTCGCATGGCCATCACCAAGTTGATCGGCCTCGCTCTCGACATGCCCGACTGGATTTTCAGAATGGACGACGCGCATGCGCAGGAGATCCAGCGGCGGTCCCGTTCGCGCGTTCAGGAAGTCGACGCAATGCTGGTCGAGTGCGGTGAGCGCGATCGATCATTGGCCGGGATGGGGACGACGCTGACTGCAGCTCGCAGCCTGGGCCGAGACCTGGTGATCACGCATGTCGGCGACTCACGAGCCTACCTGCTGCGCGGCGGGAAATTGCTTCGCCTCACTCGAGACCACACGTTTGCCCAGGTGCTCGTAGACGCGGGTCAGCTCGCGCCCGCCGACGTCGCCGGCTCACGCTATAGCCATGTGCTGACGAATGCCCTCGGCGGATCCAACGCGGATGTTCAGGTGGACACCGACCGGATCCAACTCGAGGACGGCGATCGCCTGTTGCTGTGCAGCGACGGCTTGACCGACCACTTGGACGACGGATCGATCGCCAGCATCCTGCTGGAGACGACGCGCTCGAGCGATGCGTGCGAACGGCTCGTGCAGCGAGCGCTCGACGCCGGCGGGCACGACAACGTGACGGTAATCGTCGCTGCCTACGAGATTCCCGAGCAGGCGGGGCGACCGAGATCTTCCGCCTAAAGGTGGAAGCCACAGGATTGGCGGGCGGAAGCCACAGACTAGCGGGTGGAAGGCGCAGACTCAGAGCGTGAGCTTCAGATGAAATGACTTCGGCCGGGTCAACGACTCGTAGCCGAGGCGCGACAACGAGCAGCCGCGTCCTGAGTCTTTGACACCTGTCCATGCCAGCGCCGGATCGAGATAGTCGCAGCGGTTCAGGAACCATGTGCCAGTGTCGACGCGGTCACCTATGCGAACGGCCTCGTCGACATCGCTCGTCCAGATCGACGCGGTGAGACCGTACCGACTGTCGTTCATCAGACGAACCGCCTCATCGTCATTTTTTACCGACATCAGTCCAACGACCGGACCGAACGTCTCCTCGGTCATCACGCGCATGCGATGATCGACGTCGAGCAATACCTGCGGCGCCACGTATGGGGTGCCTTCGCGAGCGGCCGGGAATTCGCGATCATCGATGACGGCCCGCGCTCCCTGCCGTACGGCCTCGACGATCTGATCGCGAACGAACGCCGCCGCGCTGGCACGGACCACCGGCCCCAGTGTTGTCTGGGGGTCCAGCGGATTGCCGAGACGATACGTGCGCGTCAGATCAATGAAGCCGTCCACGAACGGGCGATAGATGTCCTGGTGCACGTAGATTCGCTCGACAGCACAACATGACTGGCCGGCGTTGAAATATGCACCATCAACGAGATTCTCGATCGTGAACTCGAGCGGCGCATCGGGCCGCACGTACGCCGGATCCTTGCCGCCGAGTTCGAGGTTGGTCGCAACGAACTGCTCACCGGCGGCACGCTGCACTGCCGCGCCGCCTGCGACCGACCCGGTGAACGAGACGAAGCGAATACGCCGATCGGCAATCAGCCCTGCGAGCTGCCCGTGGCTCGCGTGCAGAAACTGAAACACACCCTCGGGCAGCCCCGCGTCCCTGAAGGCGCCGGCATAACGCTCGGCGACGCGGGGCGTTTGATCGGACACCTTGAGAATCACACTGTTGCCGGCGACGATCGCGGGAACCACAGTGTTCACCGAGGCCAGATAGGGATAGTTCCACGGCGCCATCACCAGCACGACGCCGAGCGGCTCGCGGCGAATGAAGCGCTGAAACCCGTCCTTCGGCTCGATGACGTCGTCCGCGAGTGCGCCCGCCGCGACGTCGGCCATGTAGCGCGCCCGTTCCTGGAAACCTCGGCGGATCTCGAAGGGACTCTGCGTAACGGGACGGCCGATCTGCCACGTCAGCTCGGTGCCGATCGCATCGGCACGCTCGACCATCAGGTCGGTCATCTGCCGGCAGATCGCAGTGCGCTCAGCCAGCGGCACATGCTTCCACGTTTCTTGCGAACGGACGGCTCGCTCGACGGTCGCCTCGATCTCAGCGCCGGAGGGCAGATCGAACTCCGTGTAGACAGAGCCGTCTACCGGACTGATCACGTGGTGTCTCGCCGTAGCCGGGATCCGTTGTCCGGGATCCGGGATCCGGTTTCCGTGGCTCATAGTGGCGTCACGTACGCAGCCGTAATTCCACCATCGACCAGAAATTCCGTGCCAGTTACATACGAGGCGTCGTCTGACACCAGGAACAGTGCGGCGCGGGCGATTTCTCTGGCTTCGCCGAAGCGCCCGATGGGGATGTGCACGAGCCGGCGTTGCTTCTTCTCATCCGTATTCAGGAATTTCATCAGCAGCTCGGTCTTGAGCGGCCCAGGACAGAGCGCGTTGATGCGGATGTTCTCCCGGGCATGCACGATGGCGAGTTCGCGCGTCATCGCTAACACGGCCCCCTTGCTCGCCGTGTAGGCCACCTGCGGCGTCGCAGCGCCAACGACGGCTACGAACGAGGCCGTGTTGACGATCGCGCCGCCACCAGCGCGGCGAAGGGCAGGGATGCCGTACTTGCACCCGAAGAAGACGCCCTTCGCGTTGACGTTCATGGTCACATCCCACACCACTTCGTCCGTTGACACCGCATCGTCGTCCTGGCTGTGCATGATGCCGGCGTTATTAAAGAGGATATCCAGCCGGCCATACTCGCGCTCGGCGGTGGCAATCATGCGCTCGGAATCCTGCGCACTCGAGACGTCGGCCTGCACCGCAACCGCGCGGCCACCGGTAGCTTCCACCTCGTCAGCCGTGTGCTGCGCCGACTTCTGATCGATATCGACCGCGACTATCGACGCGCCTTCGGACGCCCACACGAGCGACGACTCACGTCCAATGCCGCTACCGGCGCCAGTGATCAGCGCCACCTTATTCTGAAGCCGCATGCTCATATTCGCTCGAAGTATCGCCGGCGCTCCCAGTCAGTGACGGCTGACGAATACGCCGCGTACTCTGTCTTGAAGAAGTGGCCATAGTGATCGACCACTTCGTCTCCAAATGTTCCCCTCGTGAAGTCGCTCTTGACGAAAGCATCCGTTGCGTCCCGGAGGCTTGTCGTCACCGCCGGCAGGTGCCGTGCCGCATACATGTCGCCGGTGAAGCAATCGGGCGGCTCGGTTCGGTTGCGGATTCCATCCAGGCCTGAAGCGAGCGCTGCCGCAAAGGCGAGGTACGGATTGCAGTCGGCACCAGGAATCCGACACTCGATCCGCAACGACGGTCCATCACCGACGACGCGGAATCCAGCCGTGCGGTTGTCGTAGCTCCACGCAAGTCGCGTTGGCGCCCATGAAGCGTCGACGTAGCGCTTGTAAGAGTTCACGGTCGGCGCGTAGAAGACCATCACGTCAGGCACACGCGCGATCCAGCCGCCGAGGAACCAGCGAAACGTGTCCGAACACTTGACCGGCCCAAGCCCCGCGTCCCCCGCGAACGCATTTACTCCGTCACGCCACAGGCTGAGATGCAGATGACAGCTGGAGCCCGCACGGTCGGCTGCGAACTTCGCCATGAACGTCACCGACAGCCCCTGCTGCCCCGCCACCTCTTTCAGGCACTGTTTGAAAATGACATGTCGATCGGCCATGGGCAATGCCTCAGCGTATCGCACGTTGAGTTCGTGCTGCCCGAGTCCCCACTCGCCCTTCGAGTTTTCGACAGGCACTCCCGATGCTTTGAGGTGCCGACGAGCGGCCGACGTGAAGGGTTCGGTACGGGTGCCCTGGAGGATGTGGTAATCCTCGAGATACCACCCGGCGGGTGTGAGGTTGCGATACTCAGATTGCGCCGCGGCACGGTAATCCTGCTCGAATACGTAGTACTCGAGTTCGGAAGCTGCGAAAGGCGTAAAACCCAACTTTCGAGTCGCATCGATCTGGTCGCGCAAGAGCGATCGCGGCGCCACGCGCACGTATTCGCGTGTCTCTTTGTCGTGCACGTCGCACAACACGAGCGCGCTCTTCTCGAGCCAACTCGCGGTCCTCAAGGTCGAGAGGTCCGGCACGAGGTGGACGTCGCCGTAGCCCTTCTCCCAATTCGCAAACGTGTAGCCCTGGACCGGCTCCATCTCCATGTCAGTGGTGAGGAGGTAGTCGCAGCTGTGCGTGCCGTGCGTGGCCGTCTCCTCGACAAAGATCTCCGCATCGTAGCGCTTGCCCATCAAACGGCCGTAGTGATCGGTGAATCCAACGACGACGGTCTCGATTGCGCCGCTCGCCGCGAGGTCGCGCAACTGCTCGATCGTCAGCAAGCCCTTCTCTTTGGGAGTCTCATGCACGATCACGCTCCTGCGTCAGGAGTGATGTCGGTGCGGCGCTGCCCAGCGTCCCGGCAGCCGCCGCCCATGCTGGCCCTTTGAAACGGCGGCGCTCGCTCGCGAGATACCAGACACCAAGCAGCACGGTCACCCCGGCAATGGTTTTTCCAGCACGCATCCCATCGGGAATGCTCAGCACTATGGAAATGAAGAGAACCCATAGCATCGCGACGACGTTGATGGCGGGCCCGACCCGGCCGAGATGCCAGGGGCCGCGGGGCACCGGCTGCCCGCGTCGGCGGGCGCGCCACGCAAGATACACGGGAATGATGTAGGAAAAATAGAGGCCGATGACGCTGATGGACGTCACCACAGCGTACGTGCCGGCGCTGATCGTCGCGAAAAACGCGATGACGACGGAGAGCCAGATCGCGGGCGCCGGAGTCTGGTAGGCGGGACTGACGCGTCGCCACACGGCCGAACCTGGCAAACCGTTGTCGCGTGCGAAGGCGTACAGCGTGCGCGAGATCCACGTCACCGCGGAGAGACCGCAGAACCACATCGCCATCGCAGCGAGCGCGGTGAACAGGTTGCCGGCGCGAGCGCCGAGCGCACCGCTGAAGATCGCAATCACCGCTGGCACTTTGTGGCCCGACGCGTCGACGGCGTTCAGCACGGAGGGAATATCGCTGATCGCAAGCGTCAGCGCCAGCAGCAACGCATAGCCGACGACTGCGGAGACGACCACGGCCATCACGATGCCCCAAGGAACACGTCGTCGCGGATCCACGGTCTCCTCGGACACGCTCGCCGACGCGTCATAGCCCGTATAGGTCCACTGCGCCTGCAGCAATCCGATGATGAAGGCAAACCAGTACGGCCAACCCTGATCGTTATGAGTGACGCGCTCGAAGAAATAGCTGAGCGGCTGCTTCGGCGCGAACAGCAGCAGCGCGCCGACAATGAGGACGACTCCGACGACGTGGACGGTGACGCTGAAGTCATTGAGTCGCGCGACGAGACGAATGCCGAAGTGATTGATCAGCGCATGCGACAGCAGAATCGCCGCGTAGACGGCGAGCACGCGATCGGCGGACCAGCCAACAAGCGGCGTGAGGAACAGCGCACAGCCGTAGTCGATCCCGGCAAGCGCGGCAAACTGCCCCGCGATGTTGAACCACGCCGTGAACCAACCCCACCCTTTGCCCCCGAGTCTCGACGCCCAGTGATACATCGTGCCGGAGGTAGGCAGCGACGACGCGAGCTCGGCCATGCTCAGGGCGACCGCCAGTGTGAAGAAAGTCACGAGCGGCCAGCCAAGTGCCATTTCTGCCGGGCCACCCATGACGAGGCCGTGCTCGTAGAGCGTCACGGCACCGGTGAGGATCGAGATAATCGAGAACGAGATGGCGAAGTTCGAGAACCCGCCCATCGTGCGGAACAGCTCCTGCGCATATCCGAGCGCGTGGAGCTCGCGGGCGTCCTGATCGGACGAGAGGGACACGGCAATACTCTAATTGCTGATTGATGATTTCTGATTGCTGATTGGCCATCAACCAGCAATCAGCAACCGAAAACCAGAAATTGCTGAGTATACTTTCGCCACCGACAATGCCTCTGTCTGCTGGCAAGAAGCTAGGAACCTGCGAGATTCTCGCGCCGCTCGGCGCGGGCGGAATGGGCGAGGTATACCGGGTGAACTGTACCTGGTCGAAGGGCTGCGATAAGCCGCCTGACGAAATGCTGAATGCTGAGTTCTGAATGCTGAATTGATCTCCCTTGCGGCTCATTCAGCAATCAGCATTCGACACTCAGCATTCATTGATGTTCCGGATGCGTGCACCCTTCGAACGCCGCCAGCACCATTCGCCCATCGTCGCCAAGCTCCTGGCGGAGTCCGATCTCGGTCGTGTAGTAACCGGTGATCGTCATTGACTTGATCGTGCGGAAGAATGCGATGCCGGGAGCGTCGTCCGCGGCACCGGTGCCCTCGACGGCCAGAGGCGTCACGATATCGGTCAGCTGCGCCGTCGTTGCGCCGGCGAGGTCCTGGCCGACGCGCGCGCGGCAGCGATCGTCCAGCCAGGTCAATCCACGAATGAATTCAGAACGCTCCTTCGCATCGGCCGTCGAAAGAACATGGTCGACAAAGCGATTGACGAGCGCCGCCTTCGCGCCCGGGGTATCGGTCGCCGGCATGATCAGCTCGGTCAGCGCGATGACGGCTTCGTTCTGACGCGGCGTCAGTACGGAGGGCGCCCAGGTTGACGCCGTGACAGCGGCTTGGGCGGCATGCGTATGCGCTTCGGCGCGTGCCTGCGCGCACAGCGACTCGACCCACAACGGCATCGACGCAACGCCGACGGCGCCGGTAACGAGCTGCGTCAACGCCCGACGACGGTTGATGTTGGTTTCAGAGGTTCCCACGTTTCATCTCCTGCGCCAGGTAGTCGGTGGCACGCCACGAGAGCGACAGAATCGTGAGCGTCGGGTTCTTTTCGGTCGCGGTTGGAAATGCGGAGCCGTCGACCACGAACACGTTCTTGACCTCGTGCATCTGGTTGAACGCCGTCAGCGCCGAACGTTTTGGATCCGTGCCCATGCGGCAGGTGCCGTGCTCGTGAATCGCTGAGCCCATCGCATCCAGATCGCCGCGCTTGTAGTTGACGAGCACGCCGCCAGCCGCCTTGACGATCTCCTCGATCGTGTCGGCCATGTGCGCGGTCATCTTTCGCTCGTTGTCGCCGATGTGGTAATCGATGTGCAGCAGCGGCACGCCATATCGATCGACCCTGGACGGATCGACGGTGATTCGGTTGTGCGCGTACGGCAGCGCCTCGCCGAACGGGTGAATCTCGAACCACGCCGGGTGGCGCCGTTTGATCTGCGTCTTCAGCGAAGCGCCGAATCCTGGAATCTCATCCGAGCCTGGTTGCGGGCCGTTCCAGGTCGACCAGGTATTCCAGAATTGCGCGCCAAATCCACGCATGTAGTCACGGCCACGGCCGGGACGATGGTTGAAGCGGGGCATGTAGATATGCTCCCCACCGATCCCGCGGTCGTTCCGGGTCGCCGTGCCTTCGAGAGCTGGCAGATAGCCGCGTGCGTTGAGCCGGATCTGCTCGCACAGGTAACGACCGATCACCTCGGATCCATTGCCAAGACCGTTCGGATGCCGCGCTGATTTCGAGTTCAGCAAAATGCGCGTCGAATCGACGCAGCTCGCGCCGAGGACGACGATCTTGCCACGCACTTGCTGTTCGGCACCCGTGCGTCGATCGAAGTACTGCACGCCGGTCGCCCGTCCGTTGTCATCGGTCAGGATCCGCGCAGCGACCGCGTTCGATCGCAGCTCCAGCTTCCCGGTCTTGATCGCGAACGGCAGCAGGTGATCAGCGGAACAGAAGAAAGATGCGGTGTCGCAACCGTTGCCGCAGTTGCCGCAGTAGTGACAAGGACCAAACCCGCGCGTCGACCTCGTCATATTCGCCCGTCGTCCGGCGACGACCGGGATGTTCAACTTCCCCATCGCCTTCTGCAGTAGGCGCTCGCCGCAGCGCGGAGCGGGCGGAGGCTGCAGATACTTGCTGCCAGGGAGCACGTCTGAATCGTCCGTGCCGCCGTTGACGCCGATCAGCTGCTCGACCTGGTCGTAGTACGGCGCGATGTCCTTGTAGGAGATCGGCCAGGGAATCTCCCAGCCGTCGCGATCGGCAGCCTTGAAGTCGATATCCGAATAGCGGAGGCTGACGCGACCCCACACGTTCGTCTTGCCACCGTGTCCCCACACGCGCGTCAGCGCGAAGGGCCGCTCGTTTGGCGCGAGGTAGGGCTGCTCTTTCGTGTCGAGGAAGAATGTTTCGGGCTTCTCGCCCTTCGCCAGCCGCGCCTGCGTGTCCCATGGCGTCGCGTGCGTCCAGTATTTGGATCGATCGAACTTGTCGCCCGCATCCAGGAGGACGACGTCGATGCCCTGTCGCGTCAGGTTCCATGCGGCCATCCCACCGGACGCGCCGCTGCCGATCACGATCACGGGGTATACCTTCGGTTGGGTTATGACCTGCATGACGGCTACTATCTCACTTCGTGGCTGCGGCGTCGATGGCCCCTCGATTCGGGGATTCAAGGATTCGAGGATCAGGGATTCAAGGATCAGCGATTCAAGGATCAGTGATCAGTGATTAGTGATTAAAATGCCGCACGTTCATGCCGCTTCGCATTGAAGACTATGGTCTGATTGGCGACACACAAACGGCCGCGCTTGTCGGTCGAGACGGATCCATCGACTGGTTGTGCCTGCCCCACTTCGATTCCGGCGCGTGCTTCGCGGCGCTGCTCGGCGGACCCGGTCACGGCCGGTGGTTGATTCGTCCCGAGGCCACAATCACCAGGACCACTCGCCGATATCGACCCAACACGTTGATTCTCGAAACCGACTTCTCGACCGACGCCGGCGACGTTCGCGTCATCGACTTCATGACCCCGAGAGACGGCGAACCGGATCTCATTCGCATTGTCGAAGGGCTGCGTGGCGAAGTACGGATGCACCTCGAGCTGGTTATTCGCTTCGACTACGGATCGATCGTGCCGTGGGTAAGAAAGCTTGACGGCCACACGCGTGCGATCGGTGGGCCGGATGCGCTGTCGCTCTGGACGGACGTCGAGACCGAAGGCCGCGGACTCACGACGCAGGCGGAGTTCACGGTGCGCGCTGGTGAACGAGTTCCATTCGTGCTGATGTGGCACCCGTCTCACGCATCTTCACCCGCCCCACTCGATCCGATCGATGAACTGCACGACACCACCGACTGGTGGAAGACCTGGTGCGATCGTTGCGGCTACGAGGGACCCTGGCATGATCACGTCATGCGGTCGCTCATCACGCTGAAAGCTCTCACGTTCGCGCCGACGGGGGGCATCGTCGCCGCGCCGACGACGTCGTTGCCGGAGTGCATTGGCGGCGTACGGAACTGGGACTACCGATTCTGCTGGCTGCGTGATGCCACCTACACGCTCTACGCGCTCATGACCGGTGGCTACACGGAAGAAGCGGCGGCATGGCGCAATTGGCTCCTGCGTGCCGTCGCCGGTGATCCCTCGACATTGCAGATCATGTATGGGATGCACGGCGAGCGCCGGCTGACCGAGCTGGAATTGTCATGGCTGCCCGGCTATGAGAACTCGCGACCGGTGCGAGTGGGAAACGCAGCGTCCACACAGTTTCAGCTCGATGTCTACGGAGAGGTAATGGACTCGCTGCATCTCGCACGCCGTGCCGGCGTGGCAGACGATGAAGATGCGTGGGCGCTGCAAGAGGCCCTGCTCGGTCACCTCGAGCAGGCGTGGCGTGAACCGGACGAAGGGATCTGGGAAGTCCGCGGACCGCGACGGCACTTCACCCATTCGAAGATGATGGCGTGGGTTGCCTTCGATCGCGCGGTGAAGGCGGTCGAGCGACACGGGGCGTCAGGCCCAGTGGACCGGTGGCGTCAGCTTCGCGACGAGGTCCATGCGCAGGTCTTGCGCGAAGGGTTCGATTCCAAGCGAAACACATTCACCCAGTACTACGGCTCGAAAGAGCTCGACGCCAGTCTGTTGATGATTCCGCTGGTAGGATTCCTCCCGGCCACCGATCCACGGGTCGTCGGCACTGTCGCAGCGATCGAGCGTGACTTGATGTGGAATGGATTCGTGCAGCGCTACCAGACGAAAGAGCACATCGATGGTTTACCCCCCGGCGAGGGCGTGTTCCTCGCCTGCACCTTCTGGCTCGCCGACAACTACGCGCTCCAGGGTCGCCGCGACGATGCGGTGCGGATTTTCGAAGGACTTCTGCGCCTGCAAAATGACCTGGGACTTCTGTCGGAACAATACGACCCTGAGCAGAAGCGTCAGCTTGGGAATTTTCCACAAGCCTTTTCGCATGTCATGCTGATCAACACCGCGAGAAATCTTGCGCGCGACCACGGGCCCGCGCACGAACGTAAAGAGTGACGCGGCCGATGCGCGGACGTGTGATAGCCGTGTGGTGGATGGCGTGTCTGCTCTGGAGCAGCACGTTTCTGTTCATTCGTGTCGGCCTCGCCGAGATCCATCCATTCACGCTGGCGTGGATACGCTTGGCGATCGCGCTCACAATCCTGGCGCCAATCGCCGTCGCGCGCGGCGATCTCCGAGCACTTGGTTCAACCGATGTCCGTCGTGTTGCAGCAGCAGGCTTACTGTTACTTGGCGTCAACTATTCGCTGCTGTTCTGGGGCGCGCAGTTCATTCCTTCCGGGCTCGTCGCCATCCTTCAGTCGTCAACGCCGCTTCTCGCTCTAGCCTTTGCCTGCGCTGCCGGTCAGGAACGAGTGAGTGCCCGCAAGCTGCTGACGCTGATGCTCGGTATCGTTGGCGTCACGTTGATCTTTGGCTCAGAGGCGCTCGCCTCGGGACGGGCAGCGATGATCGGCGCAGGAGTCGTGTTTGGATCATCAGTGTGCGTCGCGTCTGCCTACGTCTGGATGAAGAGTTACGGTGGCCGGATTCCGCCGCTTGCGATGACGACGATTCAGAGCGGAGCGGCCGTCATTCCGCTTCTCTGCCTCGCGTTGGTCGTGGACGGGGTGCCCGCGCCCGGGCGCTGGTCTTTGGGTGGATGGATGGCCGTGATGTATCTCGCCGTCGCGGCCTCGGTCGTCGCCTTCGGGTTGAACTACTGGCTGCTCGCGCGGATGGACGCCTCAGCCATGTTGCTGATGGGCGTCGCCGAGGTGCCGATCGCCGTGCTGCTCGGCGCCGCGTTTCTGAAGGAACGCCTTCCGAGTGGCACCTTCATTGGCGGCGCGTGCGTGCTAGTAGCCGTCGTTATCGGCCTGGTCGGCGACTCGCGCGATCGGGCGAGCGCCTAGCGCTCTCGCGCGGCTTTCCTCCGCCCATCGCCGCTTGCTCTCGGCCCACCAATGAAACACCACATCGGGAGCAGAAAAGATGGCGACGGGATCGGCGTTGCGGTCCGGTGACACAACTGCTGCGAGCGTGGGCTGCGCCGCCGGCGCTGCAAGGGATCGGGCGGCAAAACCATTCGAATCGTTGACCTGAGCCATTACTTTTCCCCAAGCAGACGGGAGCGCGATCGGGCAGACTTCGACGTTCAACGGACTTTGTTCCGCCTCGAGCCTTCGTGAGTTGTTGGGGTTTTGGGCGTTCGATAGAGGGGGCTACAACGACCGTACCAAAGGGCACGCAATTGCGCGCGACGGCCCCTTAGTGCTCAAAAGCCTCAATAATCTTCGACTTTCTGTTATGAAATCCGATTTCAGAAGTGGCTGACTGGAGCCGGGAGCTGCCCGCCCGGGGACACTGATTCGCTGCGACCAGTACAGATTTGTTATTCAGTTACAGGTTCGGTACTTCCGCCTAAAGGCGGAAGCTACGAGGACGGGAGGCGGAAGCCACACATACGGGAGCGATCGCTGGCTTCCCCGCTACGCTGCGTCCGAAAGATCCTCCACCACTGGCGCGACTCCATCAACCGGACGACAGGGTTCCAGGTGATGGACGACGTGGCAGCACTCCCACCACGCGGCGCTTATATAGATGATGGCGTTGATCGCAAGGTGGCGTTGACGGCGTTTGAGCCACGCGGCGCTGTTGTAGGCAGCACAAAGACAGACAGTCGCGAGCAGCACGCCGTGCACGGCTGCTTTCAACGGCTCGCACCGCCCGTTGTCGAGCATGTCGGAGACAGGTTGGAACGCGCCGGACGCGCGGGACTGCCAGCTGAATCGATCGTCTGTCGCCATGCGTCCCTCCATGCGCGGACCCTTTTGCCTCGCACATAGGAACATAGCAATTGTTGAACCACTCTTGGGCGGTCGGCCTATTGAATGAATTGGGCAGGCTGCACCTTCGTTGTGCCATGCGCTGTCACAGCGCGTGGACGTTTGCCTTCCGTCGGCCGGCCGTTCTAAGACGGCACCCAGCCCAGGTGCCACAGTGTGGGTGCGAAAGTCTCACGCGCGCGCGTACGAGTTGCATTCACGCGCGTCCGGCTCAAGCCTGAAGCGGGTCCTTGTGCGAATGGCTCTAGCTGAGCGCCGCAACCAGCTCACGAACGCTCGACAATCGATCGACGGACTCGATGGCGTCAAGGGCACGTTTGATACGGTCGCTCGAGAGAACGAGGCTCGCGCAGTCGCTGAACTTGTCGTGGAGCTCCTCGCGCGTGAACGGCTTCTCCGGTCCACCGCGGTAGCGCTCGTCGGATGCCTGGGAGAGCTTCCGTCCATCCATCAAATCCACCTCGACGATGCTGCGCATCTTGTCAAAGCCGCGAGCTTCGATTTGCTGGTCGAAGACGGTGTCCACCTTCGTCATCATTGCCTGCACCGGCGCTGATGCGACGAACTCGTCCGTGAACTCGCGAATGCCGGCGCGCCGCTGCAGCGCGATCGCTGACATCATGAACGGCAAGCAGAACTTCGCCTCGAGCTCCGTTTTTGCGGTTTTGTAGCGCAACGGGTTGAGGATGTTCGATCCGGCGCGGACGCGTACCTTCGCAATCTGGTCCGGCTTCACATCGTGGTCCGTCACCAGCTTCAACATCGCGTCCATCGTCGGATGCCCCAGCGAGCCGCACGGGTACGGCTTGACCGACACACCTGGCTCTACGATCGAGAACGGGGCGCCGAGCACCGGGACAATCCGCGGCACGTCCGCACCGCCGCCCAGCACCTGGAAGAATCCCCACTCGCCGTCGAGTGGTTCGTCGCCAGCCGTGAAACCGCGGGAGGCCAGCTCGGCAGCGGTTACGCCGTTTTCAGCCGCGCGCCCGGCATGCAGCGGCTTGGTCATCGATCCGAAATTCACGCGGATGCCGCTGCTCATGCTCGCAGCGATACCGAGCGCGTGCGGTAGCTGCGCCGCTTTCAGCTTGAGTAACTTCGCGGCGCCGGCCGCAGCACCAAACGTTCCGATCGTTCCGGTGCTGTGAAAGCCACGCACGTAATGATCCGGTTTGATCGCCTCCGCGACCTTGCACTCGACTTCGAAGCCGATCAGAAACGCCTCGAGGAACGTGCGGCCGGAAACGTTGAGCCGCTCGCCGACGGCAAGCGCCGCGGACAGCACGGGGACCGTCGGATGCGTGAGCAGGCCGAACACTCGATCGGGCGTCGTGGACAACTGGGTGTCGTCGTAGTCCATCGCATGACCGCTGGCGCCGTTGGCCAGCGCGGCCCGCGCAGGAGTCGCAGCGATCTTTTCCGGTCCTAGAATGGTTGAACCGTTCTGCGCGCCCGCTGCTTTGATGTACTCGCGGACGATCGCGCTGCCGCGGACCGTCGCGCCAGCGAGCACGACGCCGAATCCGTCGATCAGGCAGCGCTTCGCCTCGTCCACGGCACGCGGCGGCATCCGATCGAACGAGGCCTTGGAGATGAAGTCGACGACCGCCTTCGTCGTCCCCGCAGGGAAGGCCTTGGGTGGTGCCGCCGACGCTGAAGACGAAGATGACGAGGGGCCCTGCTGTGCACCCAGGGCCGAGGCTTCCCCGCCGCCGATTGAAGCCAGGACGGTCGAGCCCAGGGCCGCGTTGAGGAATTCTTTGCGGGTCATGCCGAGAGTCTATACCGGGGGCGAGACGGTGTACATTGAGGCCCACGAGCCACCGAACAGCACAAGCTACGGAAGAACATGGAATCTTGCAGCGTGTCACGGCCCCCGATCAAGAATGTTTGACCACATGCGCAGCGCTTCTTTTCTTGCACTCGTTCTCGTCGCCGGTTCGACGATCGTCCCTCGCGCGCAAGCGCCTGACGATCGTGCCGCGGTGCTTCAGCGCATCGAGGCGAAGCGGGCGACCTACGCGGACGTCGCGAAGCAGATCTGGAGCTTCGCGGAAGTGGGGTATCAGGAAGAAAAGAGCAGCGCGCTGCTCCAGCAGCAGCTCCAGGCGGCGGGGTTCAGCGTGACGCCGCGCGTTGCTGACATTCCCACCGCGTTCGTTGCGACGTTCGGATCCGGAAAACCCGTCATCGGAATTATCGGCGAGTACGACGCGCTGCCCGGGTTGTCGCAACAATCGACGTCACAGCGCAGTCCGGTCAACGAGAATGCGCCTGGTCACGGCTGTGGCCACAACCTGCTGGGCACGGGTTCGCTGGCGGCGGCGATCGCCGTGAAGGAATGGCTCGCCGCCGGACATCCCGGGACGTTGCGCTACTACGGCACGCCCGCTGAAGAAGGCGGCTCGGGCAAGGTCTACATGGTGCGCGCCGGCCTCTTCAAGGACGTCGACGCCGTGGTCGCGTGGCATCCGTCAGATCGCAACGAATCAAATCCGTCGACGAATCTCGCAAACATTACCGGCAAGTTCCGCTTCCGTGGTGTGGCGGCGCACGCGGCGGCGGCGCCGGACAAGGGACGCTCCGCGCTCGACGCCGTCGAAGCGATGGACTACATGGTCAACATGATGCGTGAGCACGTGCCGCAGGAAACGCGCATCCACTACATCATCACGCGTGGCGGCGCCGCACCGAACGTCGTCCCCGACTTCGCCGAGGCGTACTACTACGCGCGTCAGCCTGATATGCGCATCCTCGAGGGGATCTGGGACCGGATCGTCAACGCGGCAAAAGGCGCAGCGCTCGGCACGGGGACGACGATGGAGCTGGAGGTGACGGGCGCGGTGTGGAACGTGCTGTCGAACGAATATTTGAGCGGCGTGATGCACAAGAATCTCGAACGGGTCGGTGGCTTCACCTACACGGCGGAGGAACAGACGTTCGCGGAGGAGATCCGCAAGACGCTGACCGAGCAGCCGACGGTAGCGCTCGGGTCGCAGGATCGGGTACAGCCGATGCGCACCGGTACGGTCGGCAGCGCGTCGAGCGACCTTGCCGACGTCAGCTGGAACGTGCCGACGGTGGAGGTGAGAGGTGCGACCTTCGTCCCGGGCGTGCCTGCGCACAGCTGGCAGGCGACGGCGTGCGCCGGCGGCACGATTGGCGTGAAAGGCATGATGGTGGCCGCGAAGTCGATGGCGCTGACCGCGATCGATCTGTTCACCGACCCGACGCACATCCAGAAGGCGCGCGCGGAGTTCGATGCGAAGCGCGGCCCGAGCTTCGTCTATTCGACGAAGCTCGGCGACCGCAAGCCGGCGCTCGACTATCGGAAGTGATTCGGCTTGACGCCTATGAAGCCAGTATTCGACAACAGGGCGGACCTCAAGGGAAAACCCGCCTGTCACGCGCTCGTCGTCGGTGTCAGCGACTACCCGCACATCGTCGGCGGTTCTGCGCCGACGACACGCGAGACGTTCGAGAAGACACAGCTATCGTCGCGAGCCCTTAGCGCGGCACGCCTGGCCGAGTGGCTAATCGATCACAGGAGTAGACTGGCGGTCCCGCTGAGCACCTGCCGCGTACTTGCCTCTGCTACGCCGGAATTGCTTGTGCACGACGAACCTGTCGCTCGCGCCACCGTCGAAAACTTCGTCAGGGCGGCGACCGAATGGGCCGCCGATGCGGCCGCGAACCGGGACGGCATCGCCCTCTTTTACTTCGCCGGGCACGGCTTCGAGTTGAGCCCGACCGATCAAGTCATGCTTCTCGAGGATTTCGGCAATGGCATCGGGCCACTGCTGCGCGGCGGCGTCGGAGTGACCAATCTCTTCTATGGCATGGCGCCCTCCGGAAACGCTCCGGACATCGCTCGTACGCAAGCGTTCTTCGTGGATATGGGGCGAACGCCTCAACCCTCGCTGCAAAAGTTCGAACGAACGAACACAACCGCGGTGTTCGACGCAAACCCAAGCGCTGTCGACGACCGCAAGGCCGGTATCTTCTATGCGACGTCGTCCGGGTCCGAGGCCTATGCCGTCCCTGGCGGGGCGACGCTCTTCAATCAATCGCTGATTAGTTGCCTGGAAGGTAGGGCCGCTACTGCGATCGGCCAAACGAACGAGGGCAACGAATTGTGGGGAATCACCTTGTTTTCCCTGGCCGAGGCGCTGCCGAAACAGATAGACGAATTGAGCCGGAGCTTCGATGCGGATCAACGGGTCACCGTGGGGGGATCCCTGGGTCCCGCGAACCTCCTTTACATGGACGGGCCTCCGCTGGCAGACGTGGCGCTCCGCTTTGAACCGGCAGAAGCGGTCGCGGACGCGCACGTGGAGATTATTGGCGACGGGAACGTGGTCGTCGCGAGCCTTGCACCGCCGGTGGCGCAGCCACTTCGATTAGAGCTACCGGCTGGTCTGTACCTAGTTAACGTCTCGTTCCCACCGGCTGCCGCTTTTCAGCCCGTGAGCATGTTGAAGGCGGTGCGACCGCCGCGAGTCGATTGGAAAATTCGAGTCAAATGAACGCGATCCCAATCCACCCGCCAGCAGTCGAGATGCCGCTTGCGTTCGACGACCGCGAGCGGCTCGGGAAGGGACCGGGCGTCCATGCCCTGATCATCGCCATCAGCGCGTATACGCACTTGCCGAAGAAAGACGAAGAGGATGGCGCAAGCACGTTTGGACTGAGGCAACTCTCCTCGTCCGCGCGGACAGGGTTAACGATCGGACGCTGGTTGATCGATCGTCGTGAACGGCTGACGGAACCGCTCGCGACATGTCGATTGTTGGTCGCTCCAGCCGCTGACGAGTCCAGCTTTGAGCCTGAGCTTGCGACACGCAGCGCGCTACCTACGTGGCCGAATGTCTGTGTGGCGGCCGAAGCATGGCGCGCGGACGCGTCCAGCCACCGCGACAACATCGCGTTCTTCTACTTCGCCGGCCATGGGGTGAAGCGCCAGGCGGGCGATCACGTGCTCATCCTGCAAAACTTCGGTGACGGCATCGGTGGGTCCCTTTCAGGGAAGGCTATAGATATCGCCGACTTGTTGCTCGGAATGGCGCCACTGTCGACCCAACCAGACATCGCGCGTCGACAGATGTTCTTTTTCGATGCCTGTCGAACGAGTAATCCGTCGATTGAGGACCTCCAGTTCATGAAGACGGGATCCATCTGGAACATTGTCAAGGAGAAGGACATGGAGGATGACCGCGTCCGCACGACGGTGTTTTCCGCTATTCCTGGCGGACCATCGTGGGCGAACGAGAATGGCACGTTCTTCGGTCAAGCGCTGCTCAATTGCCTGAACGGAGGCGCTGCGGTTTCGCTCGACGACTACGGTAGTGATGACGCCGGTTGGGGGATCTCGATGTCCGCGTTGCCGAAGGCACTCACCTATTACCTGGAGAAGCTGAATCGAACGCTCGGCGCAGGTCAGAACAGTGAAATGCAGCAGGTCGCGGGCGATGTAATCCTTCAACGCCTCGATGCGCCGCCGCCGGTGGATGTCACCTTATGGCTCAAACCCCCGACGGCGGTGCCTTTCATGCAGCTAAGCGTGCGCGGCTACGAGAACGCGATCGAGCGAGAGTATCCCGTCGAGCGGCATCCCGTACGCGACACCCTTCCAGCCGGGAGTTACGAACTGAGAGGCCGACGGCGTGACCCTCAACGCGCACCGCCGGAGTACAAGGACAAGGTCAAGCCATTCGACGCTCAGCCGCCGCACACGCCTTGCCGACTGCCGGTGACGTAATCGTCGCGCGTCACCGTCAGTGCGTTCGTTGTGCCTCGCAGCATGTCATGGCAAGAGGCGGACGGGGACGTCGTTCGAATTTACCGGACCTTCTTCGCAGCTCGCCCGCGACGTCGCGACCTTCCCCTCGCGGCTTGCCCGCCACGCTTCGGCTTGAGAACCCCAGACGCCTGGAGAATCGTCGAAAAGCCGGCGCCGTACGCCACGTCCTCCTCGCGATGCGTAAACGGCCACAATGCCATCAACTCCTCCGCCGTCCCTTGAAAGATGTTGCGATCGGCGCCGCTGGTGCCGGGAGTATCGCGAGGCTCCGGGCCGACATTGCCGTCCGTGTACTGCCAGAGCGTGTAGGTTGGCCAGATCGCCGTCGGGATGCCGATCGGCGAACTCCGATACCGTGAATACCACAGGGGGCAGTTGCTCAGGATCGAGTCGGGATCATGGCCGACCGATTCTCGCAAGAGGTGGCCTCCATAAATCATCGGGAACCGGCCTGTTTCGTCTTTGATGATCTGCACGAACTGGCGCGCCTGATCGAGGGTCATGTCAGGGCCATCGCTGCTCGCTTCCCAGTCGAGCGCGATGACCTCATCGTCTTCCGGCTGGGCGTGGGTCAGAAAGTTCTCGACCTGGTCGGTGACCGAAGCACCACTCGAGAAATGATAGGCGCCCCAGAGGAACCCAAGCGACTTTGCAGCTGCCCGGCGCTGCTGGTACTTGGAGTCGTGAACGGTGGCGCCTTCAGTAGCTTTGTGAATGATCGCGACAATCCCACCATCCAGCACCTCCTGGAAGTCGATGCTGTTGCCATGGTAGGTGTCGATGATGGTGTTGATCATGGTATTCAGATTCTACGCTCGCAGCCGCGCGTCGGATTGCGGCGCGCGGCCAACATCTGTCGGCACCCCTCCTCCGTAGTAATCCATGAAAGCGGAGGTGCCGATGAAAGCGATCTCCACCGCGACAGCTCTCGCCCTGCTGTTGTTCACTCAGGGCTGCCGTCGAAGTCATCCTGTCGCCGCAAATCCAGCTCCAAGCCGAGCTTGCCTTGTAACGACTGCCGCCGGATCCCGAGGCGACAGCGAAATCGCGAAGTTTCAGGAAGATCTGCGCGAGCATCGCGCACCTGCACGCGCCGCGGAACAACTCGGATATCGGTTCATCTCAAAAGCCCGCCTGACGAACGACGCTGGCTTCTACACCGTGGCGGAGCAAGCCGCCGCATGTCTCGAGTCGATCCAGCCCGCTGATCCGGCCGCACTGCTTCTCCGCGGGCATGTGTTGCACCAGATGCATCGCTTCCGTGAGGCGGAAGCCATCGCGCGCCGCCTCGTCACGTTGCGCGAATTCGTCCTCGACTTCGGATTGCTTGGCGACACGCTCATGGAGCAGGGCCGGCTGGGCGAGGCGGCGGACGCCTATCAAAAAATGATGGACCTGAAGCCGTTCTATCAGTCCTACGTGCGTGCGGCCCACCTGCGCTGGCTCAAGGGCGACCTTGATGGCGCGATCGAACTGATGACGTCCGCAGTCAAGGCGGCCAGCCCGCGGGATCCGGAATCGGTCGCGTGGGCCTATGTCCGCCTCGCAACCTACCAGCTGCAACGGGGGCAATTCGCCGAAGCCGAGCGAATGATCGCTTCGTCGCTCCAGTACGTGCCTGACTATGCCACGGCGTTGCTCGTGCGCGGACGCATCCAGCTCGCACAGCACAAGCCGGTGGAAGCAGTCGCCTCGCTCGAGAGAGCGGCGCGATTGAATCCGCTTCCTGAATACAACTGGACGCTCGCCGACGCACTGCGATCCGCGCATCGGATCGACGACGCGATCGCGGTCGAGCGGATGGTCATCGCCGACGCCGCAGATCCGCGTACCGTAGCGCTGTATCTGTCCACGCGGCAAACGAACGTCAAGAAGGCAGTCGATCTCGCCCGCGCGGAGCTCGAGAAACGAGGCGACGTCTTCACCCTCGACGCCCTCGCATGGGCGCTCGCGCGCGCAGGGCACATGAACGAGGCGTCTGCCGTCATGGCTCGAGCGCTCGCCGAGGGCACGCAGGACGGGCGCCTCTTCCTCCATGCTGCCGCGATCGCGGCCGCGAGCGGCCGTCACGCCGACGCAGCGCGGTGGGCCAGCAAGGCCCGGACGTTCCGCTTCACGCTGCTTCCCTCGGAGCTTGGGGTGCTCCGCTCGGGAATCGTCTCACGACCCCGCGTATGAGGAATCGCGATGAAGAAGGTACTGAGCACGCTGCAGCTGATCGCTGCGGCGAGTCTCCTGCTCTGGCCGCAACCGGCCAGCGCTTCGAGTCACATGGATGCGCCGCTCATCACGCTGGACGATGCGGCGAACACGACCGACGTCTACGCGTTCGTGTCGCAGCGGTTCGGCCGCAAGTATCTGACCACCGCCCTCGCCGTGTATCCGCACGAGGAGCCTGGCGTGGGACCGAACAAATACAACTTCGACGACGACGTGCTGTACGAGATTCGTGTCGCACTCGGGAAGGACGTCGCGAAAGGTCGAACGACGCTGGCGTATCAGTTCCGGTTCGACACGATCTACCGGAATCGCAACACGATTCTGCAGTCGTATCTCGGCGTCATCGGCAACGTCGGCGACGCCTCGCAGAATCTGATCCAGCGCTACACGGTCGACAAGGTTGACTGGCGGACCGGCCAGGTCACACGGCTCGGACGCGGAATCGTCCCGCCGAACAACCAGGGCAACGCCACGCCGAAGTACAACCAGAACGACGACGGTGAGCAACCCGCGAAGGATGGTGTCGGAACGGAGGGCGACCTCGACCTGTATACATCGCAGTCCATCGCCGCGCTCGATGCCGGCTACCTCGCATTCGCCGGCCAGCGAGACGACGGGTTCTACGCGGACGTTCAAGCCATCTTCGATCTATTGAAGCTCCGGCCTGCAGACAAGGCAGTGGACTCCCAGGCTGGCTTCAATGTCCACACGATGGCGCTCAACATCCCGATCGAAGAGCTCGGCGGCGATCAGCAGATCGTGGGTGTCTATGCCACCACGAGTCGGCGGCGTGTAAAGATCCTCGGCCCTGCTGGCGACTCCAATATCGGTGATTTCGTCCAGGTTGGGCGTCAGGGCAACCCGCTGTTCAACGAAGGACTCGTGGCGATTAAAGACAAGGATCTCTACAGCCGCACGTCTCCAGAGTTCGACTCGGTGCTGTTCAAAAAGTACGCGTTGACGCCGGAGCTTTCGTCGCTTATCAACGCGCTCGTGCTCGGCGCGAACGTGGCGCCGACAACGAATCGCACCGACATTGCGGGGATCTTCATTCCCGACCTGATCAGGGTGGATCTGTCGACAGGACCGGCTCGCCTCGCCGGCGGTGGCGCAGGCCATCCGACGAATCCAGACGATGTCGGGTTCTCACGGCTTGGCATCTTCGGCGGCGATACGCTAACGAGTTCCGTCCAGGCCGGCTTCGGTAACGGCACCGTACCAGGCGGATGGCCCAACGGCCGCCGCTTCGGCGACGACGTCGTCGACATCGCCGTGACGGCGCTCATCAGCGACCTGCGTGTCAGCCCGCCGATCATCGTCGGGCCAGCGGGCGACAACGTCAACAGCAACGACATCGCTTACAACAAGGTGTTCCCCTACGCGGCCACTCCGCTCAATGGCCGCAATCACACGCACTAAGGCGGCGATGCGGAACGCGAAGCCGAGGATGCGGACCCGGTTCAAGCCGGGTCCGCTGATTTGTTTCATCATCGTTTCGCTTTTTCTCGCTGGATCGGCTGTTCGCGCGCACGATCCAGGATTGAGCGCGCTCGATGTCCATGTCAGCCGCGGAGCAATTACCGTGGCGCTGTCCATGGCAAGTGCCGACGTCGCGCTCGTCACCACGAGCCGCGACATGGACTCGCGAGGAGCGCTAATCTCGCTCGCGCGCAACGCAATCCACGTGTCACTCGGCGACGAACCGCTCTCGTCAGTCGATGCGGACGCATCAATTGACGCGACTGGTGCACGGGTCCATCTGACGTTCGCGGTGGCCGCTTCGAACGACCGAGCGCGGCAGCTGATCATCACGTCGGATGTGCCACAGCGATTGGCGCGTGGGCATCGGGAACTATTGATCGTCTATGCCGACGACACCGTGGCCGCGCAGAAGCTGCTCGACGGGGAATCGGATTCGATCGTCTTCGACCTTCACCGGACGACCGGCGACACTCCCGGCATCGCGTGGTCGTTCCTGAAGCTCTGGAATCGACACATTCTGTCGGGTTACGACCACCTGCTGTTTCTCGCTGGACTCTTTCTTGCGGCGGTCAACATTCGACAGCTGATTACGCTACTCACAGCCTTCACCGTCGCTCATTCCATCTCGCTCGCGCTCGTCGTTTTTGGAGGCGTCCACTTGCCGGCGTCGATCGTGGAACCGCTCATCGCCGCGTCGATTGTGTGGGTTGGGATTGAAAACCTGGCCGGTGCCAAACGCCGCCGTCGATGCCTGATCGTTTTCGCCTTCGGCCTGATCCATGGATTCGGTTTCGCTGGAGCGCTGACCGATCTGGGTCTGGGATCGAGCCCGATTGAGATCGCCAAGGCATTGTTCTTCTTCAACGCCGGCGTCGAGTCTGGCCAGCTGCTGGTCGCGGCGGTCGTTGCCGGTGCTGTGGACAATTCGATCAGGGGCGCTCTGGCAAACGAAGCTTCAACCCCTGTGCTCGGCGCTGATTGCTGTGGCGGGCGGTTACTGGCTGTTCACGCGGCTGCTGTAGATCGTTCAGGCAGGACGGCCGCTGACCGTTCCAACCAGGTACTTCTCGCCGGTTGGCGATCGAACACCGCCGGCCGGTTCGATCGTCACTGCGAGCGCGACTGGCTGCGGGATGTCGGACGGTGTGTTGAACGTTTCGTTCACGCCGCCTTGCGCGTCTGGCGTCAGCAAGCCGGCGCTGATCGGCGCAGGCTCAGACGTGAGCACCCACAGCTGATACACGCGGCCGGGAGGAAGCTGAGGGAGGTTGGACGCCGTGAAGACCATCCCGCGCGACCGGCTCCAGAACGCTCTCGCTAACGCTCGCGGCGCGACCGGCGCCTGGCCGGCAAGATCGATGCGCGCAACATCCGGGGCAGTGAGCACGGCGATCGCACCGCGCGTCACCGCGGCCGCCTGCTGGGCGTCAATCGCTCGCTGCTCCGCCGCCGTCGCGCGCTCGCGCGCCTCGCGCAGCTCGTCCTCCAGTGCGCCGATCCGTCCGCGAAGCTGGGTCGTATAGATGCCCAGTCCGACGGCGAGCACGAGCGACGCAGCGGTCGCCATCAACCACATAGCAGTTCGCGCCGGCGCTGGACGAACGCTCGTCGTCTGCCCAACCGACGCGAGCACACGCGCGCGGAGCGCGAGGGGCGGCTCGACCTGCGGCACCGCCTGCGCGAGCCCCTGCAGAATCGGCGTCTGCAGCTCCGGTCGGTCGTCGTCTTTCACTGGATCCATCGTTCGCTCTTCACTCCGCCAGCGCTTCCCGAAGCTTGATGACTGCCTGACGAATTCTGGTCTTCACCGTTCCAAGCGGTTCGCCCAGCTTCTCGGCGACTTCCACATGCGTCAGACCTTCGTAGTACGCGAGCTCGAGTGCGGTGCGTTGCGCGTCCGGCAATTCCTGCAGCGCGCGCTGCAGGCGCGTCACCTGCTCGGCTGAAAGCAGCTCCAGGTCTTGCGCGGCGGAGAGGTCCATCACCTTCTCGACGGAGTCCGCTTCCGTCGCGGCCTCGCGCCGGGCGCGCTTCGAACGCAGCCTGTCGATCGCGCGGCTGCGCGTCATCGTCAGCACCCAGGCGGCGACTGCCCCGCGCGATGCGTCGTAGCGAGCCGCGTGAGCCCAGACCTGAGCGAACACTTCCTGGACGATGTCCTCTGCGTCGGCGCGGTCCTGCAGGATGCGTAGCGCAAGCGAGTAGACCAGCCGCGCGTGCCGGTCGTACAGCTCCGCGAACGCGGCCTGATCGCCGCGCGCGATGCGTGCGAGCGACGCTTGATCCGCCTGTCGGCTTTCCAGCGCCGCCGGGCCGAGGACTGCTGCCAGCAACACCCACATCAGAGTCTACGGTCGAAATTCGTAAAGGGATGAGCTGACGCATGTTATCAGTACATTCCAATCCATTTCGGGCTCGCGAGCGTAGAGTCTGGAGGTCGCGCATGGCGACGTATGG